>ERZ809194.152-NODE-152-length-44923-cov-50.561491_pt1 | contig 44923 bp, 49 predicted proteins | sample MGYA00520517_ERZ809194 | MGnify/ENA primary metagenome ERZ809194 (study PRJEB31570, sample SAMEA3213003) | Homo sapiens | biome: human-gut; feature: human gut; material: fecal | place: Sweden | collected 2011 ... | reverse complement strand
CACCCCCTCGCCATTCATTTTAGTCATAAGAAGAATAAAGTTTTTTTTAAATATGTATTTTAGAAGACGGCAGCACCGCTTAGGGTGTGCCCTCCATCCGCCAGGATGAAGGAGGTACAGCAGCCAATTAAACATTAAAAAGCTTTCTCCATCACCAAAGCCAGTTTTCTCTGTCCCCTGGCATTGATATGGATGTCGTCGCGATAGGCGTCGAGGGTGAATCCGCAATCTATGTCCTTGATGAGCTTCACCCCGATCTTCTTGCACCAGGCGATAATCTCCTGCCCCTGCTCATTATACTTGCCCGCCTGCATCTCGGGCTTCTCGGCATGCAGGAACACCACGAGGGGAATGCGTGCTCTGTAGGCCATCTGCTTCAACTCATCGAAACCGGGGTTAAAGAACAATCTCCAGGGCCACGAGGAGGACCAACTGCCCCCATAAATTAACAGTTTACGTTTTCTGTTCATCTTTTATTGAAAGTTATATCTCATTTTATTGAAAGATACATCTCAGATACGGTGTCCCCCCACCGCACAACGGGCCGTCATCAGTGCTGCTGGAACATCAAGATAGTTTTCTTTCCCTTGCTCGACAAGATGTTGTTCACACCAAAGCCAACCACGCTCCCACTTGGGATATCCTTGCAAATGAATGCGCCAGGAGATACAAATACCCAGTCGCCTATCTTGGGATTCCCGATGATATGGCAACCATTGCCCAATAAGCAATTGTTGCCTATAACAGGCACCCCCTCCTTCCCCCTCGTCGTTCCTATCTGAACATTGGGATGGATGATATAATTCTCTCCTATGATGGCCGCATAATGCACGACAACAGGGAAGTTATGCGGAAATTCAACGCTTGCTCCTATCTGTGTCTGAGCAGGCAAAGTTATGCCTAACTTAAAGTTCCGTCTATCATATAACTTTAACAGTATGCGATTTACCCTCCCCCATTTTCCAGTCCTTTCCAGATACTGAATCAGTCTCATCTGAAAGCGAACCCGAAAGGAGATATTGAGGAAATACCGAGCTACAGTCTTAATCAAAGAATTGTCATCATAAATGCGATAGGCATCTTGCATCACATAATCAACTAAACCCATAACCTACAAACCATACGATTTATTATTACAAAATTCAATAATCAACTTGATAATCTTATCTATCTCCCACTCTGACAATTCATAGAATATCGGCAATCGCAAGAGCGTATCTGCATACCTGTCGCAATTAGGCAATACCCTGCCGTCATGTTTGTCCACATAATATTTGCTGCTATGCAAAGGCAAATAATGGAAAGTGGTCATCACATCGTTCTCCTTCAAGAACTTCATCAATGCAGAACGATAAGCCAAGGAAGGACAGAGGAGATAAAACATGTGGGCATTGTTAGTAGCATATTCGGGGATGAAAGGCAACTTCACATCATTTCCTATCTTCCCGTTCAAGCCCTCGTAATATCGATGCCATATCTCCTTGCGCTTGCCCTGAATATCATCCAGCTGCTCCAATTGCGCCCAAAGGTAAGCGGCATTGAATTCGGATGGCAAAAAGGAAGAACCCATATCCACCCATCCATACTTATTCACCATACCCCGATAGAACTCGGCACGGTTGGTTCCCTTTTCCCAGATAATCTCGGCACGGCGTAGGAAGCGTTCATCATTGATCACGCACATGCCTCCCTCACCACTACTGATGTTTTTCGTTTCGTGGAAAGAGAAAGCACCCAAATGGCCAATGCTCCCCAAGGGGCGACCCTTATAGTAAGAATCTATGCAGTGCGCAGCATCCTCCACCACCAGCAGGTTGTGCTTCTCAGCGAGTGCCATAATCTTGTCCATATCGCAAGCCACGCCTGCATAGTGTACCAAGGCTATCACCTTAGTATGCTCGTTGATGAGAGGCTCTATCTGTTCCACCTCCATATTCGGATTCTCATCAGAACTATCAGCAAAGACCACCTTTGCCCCCTCACGGAGGAAAGCAAGAGCTGTAGACACGAAAGTATAGGAAGGCACTATCACCTCATCGCCAGGCTTCAAGTCGCAAAGCATGGCACACATCTCCAGGGCATCCGTGCCCGACGTGGCAAGAAGACACTTCTTGAAACCATACTTTTGCTCGAAGAAAGTGTGGCACTTCTTCGTAAAATCACCATTGCCACTCATCGTTGTGGAATGGCAAACCTCCTCTAAATACTTCAATTCTCTTCCAGAGAAATAGGGTTTGTTAAATGGAATCATATTATTTGTTCTTTAAATTATTCATTGTCGACACCAGTTTCCTTGAATATTCCTTCACGTCATATCTCTTCAAGGCATACGCCCGGCAGGTGTCTATCGTTTCTTGAGTTTTCTTTTTCGTGTGCTGGATTACCTCAACCATCGCATCCACATTTCGTGGCTCCACGAGGGTCATCACGGAGCTATCGCCCAAATAGGGCATACCGGAAACGTCGAAGCAAAGTAATGGCGAACCGCACCCCAAGGCCTCCAGGCAGGTGTTGGGCATCGTATCTAGAACGCTAGCAAACACGAAGAGGTCAGCCATAGAGTAATACTGCGACAATTCATCCTGATTGCTCACATATCCCTTCGTTATCAAGTTGGCAGGCAACGGCTTGTGATACTTACAGTTATGCCCAATATGAATAAAGACAAACCTAGGATCATTTTCCAATTTTCGGGCAGCCTCAATAAAATAACTGGCTCCCTTAGAAGGCTGATTCAATTTGGCCACGCATACGAATACGAGCTTGTCGTCATCTATCTGCAATTCCTTCCTGAGCGTCTTGGTATCCCTTGGTCTATTGGCCTCCATATCCACCGCCTCGTCTAAAATCCCCAAGGAGCACCCCTTCATGAGTGGCGACAGCTTGGCCGTATTGATAACATATTCAGGAGCCACGAATGCCGCATTGATTTGGGGATAGGCATTCTGCTTCACCCCAAAAGCCTTGGCGGGTACATTCGGGAAGAGCAAACGCTGATAAGCTTTTTGCTGGGGGCAGTCCTTGCATCCGTCCATATAATGGGTACACCCATTGGAATACGGGCAATTGCCCAGGAAGGCAGATTCATCGGCCATGATATAGACCAGATTGATATGGTCTTCTATCAAATAGTCTAGGAAAAGTTTTTCATGCAGGTATTTTCCATGCAGGTTAATCATATATACATCCTTCACCTTCAGTTGCCTAAGATGCTTAATCAATCTTTTTGTGGCAAAAAAAGAGGAGGAATTAAGCCTACTTGTTAGTAGAGTGTCAAGTGCATGCCAATAAACTTCCACGGGGCTATCAATGCGATAGTAGCAAGCATCCTCTCGCTTCTCTCCTCGCCCATAGCAAAAAACTGCATTCTCGCCCCTTTCCTGAAGGTAACGCAACAAGCCAAAGGCTATTTTTCCAGTACTCCCCCAATCGCATACGTTAATAATCGCTGTATTTATATTCATTATCCTCTATTTTAAATATTTCCGAATCACATTCATCTGGAATTCAGGTGTCCATTGATTGTCTATTTCCCTCATGCAATCAGTCCTAACCTTCTCCCTCGCGCCTTCATGTTTCCGAAACCAATCTTCCATCTGGTTTGCCAAAGAAGCTATGTTATCACGCTCAAAGAAATCACCTGTCTCACCAGGGTGCACAGCCTCGAACTCGGGCATCTGGTGGGGGTAATCATTGTGGGTGAGCACAGGGCAACCGAACATCATCACATGCATCGCCGTAAGTCCCACGTTTCCTGGCGAAACGCAAAGGTCGGCATTATAAACCAATTCAGCATTGACGCCCTCATCATAACAAGCACCATAGAACCACACATTTTGCTCCAAATGATATTTGCTGACCAACTCTTCCAAATTGGCTCGCTCCGCCCCATCGCCCACAAAGGTCAGGTTATATTCCTGGCCCTTTTGGCGCAGCAGGTTGAGTGCCTCAATGATCATGTCCAGTCTTTTGTTCTTTGTCAATCGTCCAAGGAACAACAAATTGTAATTTTCATTTCCAAAATGATTCTTATATAGTAGAGAAGGCTTTAAGTTTTCACGGATGGCGAGTTGCTTGTCATAATCCAAGGAATTATGAATCACATATAAGGTACTTTCATCAAATCCCTCCTTCAGCATGAGTTTCTTGGCATTGTTGCCATACAGGAAAATCCCATCTGCCATCTGGAAGAACCACTTCTTCAATATTCGCCTCAATCCCGTTTCCTTGCCATACCATCCATGCGTCCACAAATACACCTTCTTCTTGGGGAAGAACATTTTCCGGAGAAGCAAGAACACCCATGTGGAAAGGCAGAACAAGTCGCCCAGCATAAAGAACAACTGGTTGTCCCTTTTCCATAATAATCTTTGGATATGGCGCTGATAATAAATCGGAGTATGGGGTATGAATATCGTTGGCACCTCCCGAGCATTCCCGAGCTTCGAGATATCCATCACCTTGATATCAGTATTGGGCTTCATAAAATACCATTCACAATCATACTCCCGGTCTATGTATTGATAGATGGCCTCACGGTATCTAGAAGCATCATTGAACACTAGACAAAGTTTCTTCATTCTCAATATTTTCTTCATAATCACTATTATCTTCAAAATAAGGTAGCAGGCAGACCACGCTGACCAATCCCATCGAGAGGGCTGGGGTTTCCCAGAAAGCCCCGGACGACTGGCACGCTAGGTACTTCTGCAAGATGATTAGTGGAATCCAGAGCAAGGTGCTGGAATATTTCATCGCCACATATAGCGACTTCACTACTGTCCAGTAGAAATACGCCATCATAGCCACGCCGCTGTGGGCGAAGGAAATCGAGTTGAGCGCCATGCCACCCGTCAATCGACCCTCCATAATTCTAAATAGTTGCTAAAAGTAATTCTATATCATTCTTGGGGCAAAGAATATCAGTATCTTCCACTTCATTGAGACCGATAACTTTTAATTTAGAGCTAGGAATCGCAAGATAATCACACAATTTTTGACGTAAATCTCCTTTTTTGGTGTCATGAGATATATGTAATTTAGCTAATATATTCACATTCTTATAGGAGATATTATCTATTTCCCAAACCGTATCATCAAAATCAGTTTTACCTTGCGATTCTAAGTTTACCTTGACAGTATATTGCTCTTTATCTCCTGGCAAATACTCTAAAGTTTCACGATACTTTGAGAGTACTTTTCTTATATTTTTATAAGAGTTTTCAAATTCATCAAAGAGAGAGAGTTTATCTATTTGAGACAAAAATCCAATACCCTTAACCTTTTGATTTCTAAATTCATTATTAGAGTTAAAATACATCTCATATAAAATACCATCAAGCACAGCATTATTACCCTTATTATTATAAAGTTTCAACTTGCTATAAGTCAATTCCTCTTCACATTTCCAACATCCACCAACTGCAGCTTGCAATATATTCCTACCAATTACAAACTTATCATCTTCTGACATCTGTTTGAATTCCTGATGAAACATATCAATGGCATCAATTTGCTTATAATAATTATACGATTTAAACAATTCCAAGCACTTTAAAAAAGCTCCATTAGTAGAAAGATATTTTCCATCAGCTAGCGCATTCTCTGAATAGTTTAAAGATGCACCATCCTCTAATTGACCATAGTTGAAACTATATGGATAAACAAGACTAGTTAGTTCTTGTCCTATTTGCTTTCTTCCTGTTTTTCGCAATTCATATCTTATCGACTTAAATAAAGACTCTATAGGCAAGTCCTTTTCCATCATCTTATCCAAAAGTAATTGAGTATAAGGACTATGTATACTACCGTCACTGGCACTAGTTTCTGGCGATGTAGAAAATGCAAAGAAAGACTGGAAAGGAAGTTTTGTATAACTACCGAATCCGTCATTACCAGCCCAACCTCTGTCATTTTCTGCTTTGACCCTGCAAGCATCCATGATTAGCAAATTCATTTGATCACCATTTGCATTCATATCTTTGCAAAGACCATTAAGATTTATGGAGTTTCCTCTTGCTTTTACAATACCGTCTTTGCAGGAATCAGTATCGCTGAGAATCAAGCAATCCTCTTTATTTATCATTAATCCATGACCAGCAAAATACACTAGAGCCACATCAACTTTATTTTCTAAAATCTTATCAAGAAATATCTGTTGCTTTTCCAAAACATGTTTATATGTCCCCTCCTGATTATGCCCATCGTCTATACTTCTTACAACAGAATAGCCCAATTGTTCTAACTTATCAGCAAATTCAGTTGCATCATTAACAGCTGCGTGTAAATCAGGATAATGCACATATTCATTGATACCTATTACCCAGGCAATACATTTTAGTATTTTCATTTTTTCATTGTCTTATAATAGAAAGCCCCCATATCGTCTAAAGCCTTCTGTGACCAATTGTGGAAGATTGCACCAGCAGGGGTTAATGTCATTTCACCAAAATAAATTTTAGTACCAGTATCATATAAATCTACTCTAACAAGATCTAGCCCATCTGCTAATTTTGTTGCAATATTAATCATTTTATCCAATTCTTTAGGTTTTGGAATTTCATATAAATCGCCATTTTTTGTATATTCAGGAAGAGGCTTCCAGTCCAATGTAAATGGCATATAGTCAGCGTTTCCTGATTCTCTACCAGTACAAGCCAGCACACAGAAAGGTTTACCATGAAAACACATAAACTTATAATCTGTAGGGAAACCTCCATGGTGGTCTTCGATATAGGCCTCGCAGATTAGTTTGCGCTCTATCAGGTTGTAATGGCTCTCGGAGTAAGAATAGTTGGTTGGCCGTGCAAACCACTCTTGGATCTTCCGCATCACCCCATCCACATCAAACTTGTCTTTGTCGGAGCATACCAAGTTCATGCCTGCCCCATAGTTCATCTTCAGGGCAAAGCGTGGCGGCAGGGACCCTATCTCTTCCTTGCTTGGGCATTTATCCCAAACTTGCCCCCCCATAAGTGGGACAAGGATATCAGCCAATCCCCTTTCCTTTACAAACTCTCTCACCCTGTATTTATCTGCCAGCCAATACATCTCTCTAGGCTTGCCGTCGAGGATGGACTTAATCCATATCTCCGACAAGTCGCGGGGATGCTTGAAATGAGGTACTCGCTTACGGTTGTGGATGTAAGCAATGGCGAAAAACATCGATGGCGACATCTTCGAAATGAGATGTGCTAAAATTTTCTTAATCATAAGCTTAGCTTTTATAAGTGTTACGCAACTTGAACATCATTATATATAGGGAAAAGCAATGGTTTAAGAGATACCCTTTCAGCTTCTTGGAAAATACGAAATTAGGTATTCTTAAATGGGGAATCCTATCATAATGCAGTATCTCCTTGATGCTGCGAGCATCCTTTACACCCACCTCCATCAACATATTCATGCCGCATCCAAACGATTGGAATAAGGCTAAACTCATGCACTCATATTGGAATCCCGTTAGATGCTTGGAAGACATATAGTCGACGATACAGTCTATATTATGTGCAAAATGCTTGGCTCTTTCCAGAGAGGGACTTCTGCTGGCACTCCCTTGCCTCACATGCACCATATACAGGTTGATATCTGAAAACATAATGCGAGGTTCCTTTGAAAACAGGGTATAATTGAAGATGGTGTCCTCTGCATTCCTTATGTTTTCAGGGAAAAGAATCTGGTTCTTCTTGAGGAACTCCATTTTATAGAATCCCCCACACACACTCCCTCCATTCAAGAAGTCACCCAACTGCTTGATGGAGCAGATTTCATAATTTATCACTCTAGAAGGAGTCTTATGAACTTGCCTCAGATTCTTGGTGCCATCATTTACAAAAGCATAGTTGTAGATCACATCCACATCATGTTTCTGCAGCACGGCATATATTTCTTTTAGCGAATCCTTAAAGAACTCATCATCACCATCAAGAAATGATACATATTGCCCCTCTACATGCTTCAAGGCAAGGTTGCGAGCCACCGACACGCCTTGGTTTTCTTGGTGAAAAACACGAAGATTTTTATATTGTTGGGCATACTCATGGAGAATGTTCAAGCTGTTGTCACTCGACCCGTCATCAACGGCAATCACCTCAAACAATGATGGGGCAAAGTTTTGCTTAAGCAAAGAGTCCAATGCCCTAGTAATATAGTTTTCCAGATTATAAACTGGAATTATGATTGAAAAAAAAGTCATTGCTTCAATACTATTTTTAGCTTGCTAACGCCACAAGCAAAGCTATGTGAGTTAACATAACAAGAACGAATATCTTTGATATATACCTGGTTTTGAGTCAATCCGATTAATCATCGTCCGTAGAGCATCAGCAAACTCTTCCTTGGATTCAAGACTCAGCATATATCCCTTTTCGATAAAGTCAGAATATCCTCTTGCTGATACTTTATGGGCAATAATCACACAGGAGAATATCAAATTGGTATTCCTTAAAAACCTCCAGAAATGCAGTGAAATATAAATTCGAAGCATAACATCCGCCCCCAATTCCCCAAGGATTATGTTTCAAGATATACAAAACTTTTTTCATCTGTTTTTTTTGCTATGCGTTAGTGAGAAAATTATTTTAAATGCAAATCTTATAATCCTAATTTTCAAAAAAGACAGTTTATAAAACTTGAAATTCTCTTGGTTCATGATGGTTCTCGTTGCAGAGGCATTGCTAGGCACGTACAATTTCTCTATCACATAAGGGATAATGTTCTGCTCCTCCATGAGAATTTGCTTGTTCTTTTCCAAATAGGGAAGCATTTGTTGATAGACGCCCTCTGGATCTTTCAATACTGTAGTCAGAATGTCATGCAACTGCTTGTAATCATTGTAATTACACTGGAAAAAACCACGAGTATCAAAATAATCACTGACATTGGTGCACCCCATATAGATGGGTATGCTTTTGGCAATAATCGGGTCTGCAAATTTCTCTGTCCAGTAGTAAGGAATGGTGCTATTCTCCATACAAATATGAAATCTGTATGGCAGAAGGGCATCAATCTTATAATCCACTGCCCGTGAACCCATGCCAAAATAATCTATTTGTCCAGGGAAATCTTCTTTCATCTTCTTGATGATATACATTCTTCTGTTATGCCCAGGCATCATTTTCTTAGTAGAGGTAACAATGGATATATTCTTGCTTTTGGAGACATCCAAATTCTTGAAATCACGATAACTATACTTATTTTTCTTGGTCAAGAAACTAACACCCAATGACCAATTCAAGAACCCATGACTAAGAATCTTGTGGGGATGCTTATTCTTCTTATTAGGAATGATTACCTTGTCAAACTGCTGAAGGAAGGAGTCAAGGAGAGGGCGCATCAAGGGTGGCTCTCCTGCAAAATAAAACAGGTTTCCATCCTTACATTTCACTGTTAAAGGTCTTTTGATATTTTCATAGACCACAACTGCATCCCAGACTATATCTTCATTAGAATTCTCTGCAATATAATATTCCGACTCAGGAAATCTTTCCTTATCCCAATGAGCAAAAAAAGGATCCCTTTGAGATCCCGACAAAATGTTTATACGAATCATTTTTTATCTTTTAAATTTCGACTTCAAATACTGCTTCTCCTTCTTACTCAAAACTAGCGTCAATGAAAACAGAGAGAGAACAGCTACATATATTATTGAGCTCACAATCACAAACAGGAAGGAGCCAACCTGCTGATAGAGATAATATATCATTCCCCAGCACACCATTTCCAACACCAGTAACCTTCCAAGTATCTGCTTGAAATAATCTATCAAGGAGAAGGCCTCTATCTGCTTTGATACGACATAGAGCTTCAATAGATATATGGATAGATTGGCCATGACCTTGGAGAAGATGGCCACATTTGGACTTCCGCCCACCTTGCATACTATATATGCCAACAGCACATTGAGCAGATTGACTACCATCTGGCCTATCTGGAAATTCCGAATCCTACCCGTAGCATCGATGGCATAGGAAAGGGGCATGCTGACGGAATCAATGATGAGATACCCCACGAGGATGGCTATGAACGTGTCTGAATATACAGGGAATTCTCCCAGCCAAAACTTCAATACCACATCTAAATTACAGATCAAGGGACCCGCAATGAGCATAATCATAAAGAACGACCAGCGCGTGGAATCATACAGCAAGTCGAGAAACTGCCGTTTGTCGGGGTTCACATAATTTTGGAGCAACTGGGGGCGAAAAGCCTGCTGCACCGTGCCCACCATAGTGGCTATGGTATTGGTCACCTGATTGGAGATGCCCATGGCAGCATTGACCGTTACAGAATAGAAGATGTTCAGCACGATGCAAATGCCCTGATTAGACATAATGGAGGAAAAGCTACCCAAGATGTTCCAAGAAGAGAACGACAGTAAGTCCTTTGTTTCTTCCATCTTAAAAGTGGAACGGATACTAATTTTCTCGGCCTTGAGCAAGGAAGAACTCAATTTCTTGAAAAGGATAAACTGCAGAATGGCCAATGCCGTAAAGCTAAAACCATAATAGATGAGTTTGCCTTCAACATAATAGTCTAGCGAAAAAGCCAGAAATAGTTTCATAGCCACATCCAGCAAACTGGTCCATGCCACGAAGTTGAACTTCTCGTATGTAATAACCACCGCCAGATAAGGCACCTTGAAGAAACTGAATATCAGAACCAAGATAGACGACTGGTACACCCAAAAGGCATCCATCAGTTTGCCATCGGGGAAGTTCATCACGCTGAAAAGAAGGTAGAGCCCCACCGTCTCTGCTATAACCAGCAAGATGGCAGAAAGGATTACATACAGGTTTATGCTCATCCCCAGTATATTGGCCATCCCTTCCTGAGAATCCTCTCCCTTCTTCACATTCAGGAAACGCTGCGTGCCATTCGACAGGGAATTGGTGAGGATGGTGAAAAAGGAAACCAAACTGCCCGTGGCATTATAGATACCGAAATCGGAAACGCCTAGCGACTTGAGTACAATGCGAGAAGTATAGAGCGACACCACTGTTACGACCAGCATCCTCAAATAGAGCCACAAAGAGTTCCTGGCAATTTTCTTCTTATCGACCATTCGTGTTATAAAGTCTTTAAAGTAAACGTATTCATCAATTCTCTAATTATATATTTCAATCTAATTTTTAGATAGCGTAGAATTCCAGGAGCCCTATATGATTTTAAAGAGGCACCTTGATGTCCTTTCAAATATATAGGATACTTAAACTCATGAAATTTATGATGAGATAACATCCATACATTAAGAGCTTCTGCAACTAAATGTTCTAAATAGTACCCCTTTCTATCATTAAGCTTACAAAGATTTGGAAATAAACAACAATTATAAAATTCTTTTGATGATACAAAAAAATAAGTCATTGCAAAACTCAATTTTAAATCAACATCAACATAGACTGCATTTTTATCAGTACAAGATACCATAAGTCTATTAATATTTTTAATTATATGCCGACCTGTAACTTTAATTATCTGATCAGCATTTAACAAAAAATGCGAATGCTCAAAACCGTATTTTATCAAACTTAGTTCACCATAACCTTTACCAAAAGCACTATGATCATCAGCCTTGTAAGCGAGACATTCTATTCTTTTATTATTATTGAAATCCTGGCTAAAATCATACCCACTATTATCAACTATCAAGATTAAAAAATTCGTTTCTTCAAGATAAAAGTTGACAGCACGGATATATTCAAGGCGGCGTTGTTCTTTTGAGCCTACAAAATTTATATTAGAAGGAGATACAGTTGATGTCAAAAATAAAATTCTATTCATACTATTTAATTTCTGTTTTTTCTAAAGATAAACTACTTACACTATCTGGATTTGTACTAATACGCCAAATAAAACCCAACAAAGCGCCATTACTAAACACTGTAAAAGGACTCCTATACAATCCGTAACCAAAAAAATGCTCTAAACCTAAAAGTATAAGCATAACACAAGCTACAGCAAAAATTGGATTACCAGTGCAATGAAAGTAAATATACATCTGATAAAGTTTATATAAGCAAACAAAGAATATCATCAAAAAGGGGAGAAGCCCAAATGTATATAATAATTCTAAATATGCACTATCCCACACATATCTAACGGGAACAAAAGAACCACTTTTTTCCTTGAAGAATTTTTTCCCTTGAAATCCTCTAGGAAAAGTATAATAATCCAAATGATCCTTAAGCCATAAATATGGAGCTATACGACCTTTATCAGCCTGTAATTTTCCTACTTTTTTTACTTTGGTATATAGTCGAAAATGCATAGAAGGTGAAAAATGCTGTATTGTACTTTCCCCTTTATCATATATATATGATAAAGCGAAAAAAGATAGCACCAAAAAAGTAAACGAAACAAAGATCTTTACAGGATTATTTAGTATTTTAAGCATAAGAGACAAAATAATGCCTACTATAAAAAAAACAGTTATACCTCTACTTACACTTAAAAAACACAGTAATGGAACCAATACTAACAGCAATAACAACCATTTTGATTTTTTATAAAAAATGATTAGTATCGCCCATAAAATTGAAAGTATAATGTTAATATCAACAGCATACTCATCATCTTCAACTCCACCTAAAGTTGTTCTCATTGTTATATAAGAATTCAACAAATCCCCTACAAAAGCCCCAAACGAAAGAGCAAGTAATTTTCCTTTCGTTGAAAAAATCTCATTATTTTTCAATAAAACGAAGCCTATTCCACCAAGAAAAAAACATCGAGTCATTTGCAAAATTTCTCCTAGATCAAATAAGGGATTAAGTAAGCCAACAAATGTACCTGATATTAGGAACAAAGTTAATATCATCACATCCTTAAAAGGTAAACTAATAGTTCGCCTATAGTAGAACCATAATGGAATAAGGAATAACTCTATCAAACACGGCAAATGTAGTTTAGAGACAAGAAGGTAAGAACTGAAAGAAGACAGCATTACCATTGCTAAAAAGAATATTTTTTTATTATTCATAACAGAATGGACTATTAAAATCTCTAAACAGAATATACTTCATATCTTTATCCGACAATTTGGCTAATTCCGTTGGAATCTGCCAGTCTATTCCTAATTCATCATCTAAAATAGAGATACCATCATCAGCCTCAGGATGATAAAACTCATCACATTTATATTGGAACACAGCTATTTCGGAAAGAACAGCAAAACCATGAGCAAATCCTTTTGGAATAAAGAACTGCCGATGGTTATCCTCAGTTAACTCTACAGATATATGCTTACCATATGTAGGTGATCCTTTGCGAATATCTACAGCAACATCAAGGACCCTCCCCTTGACACAGCGCACCAACTTAGACTGTGTAAAAGGGGGATGTTGGAAGTGCAGACCTCTCATTACACCATAAGAACTCATACTTTCATTATCTTGGCAAAATTCGATATGTTTTATTTTATCATCAAACTCACGTTGAGAAAAGCTTTCAAAGAAATATCCCCTTGCATCTCTAAAAAGGCTTGGTTCAATAATAAACACACCTTCTATCTCTGTCTTTATTATGTTCATTTTACATAATTATAAATAGTTACCAACCTAACCAATTAACTTATATCGACATTTTTATTTTTTCATCAAGAGCATAAGGAAAGTTACGCAAAAGAGCTTTTTGCACCATATGTAACTTATCGCTTTCCACTGCCTGTTCATCTTCTAATTCTGCAGTCTTTTTTACCATGTTTGCTGCTATAATCTGTTTCCAATCCAATGGAGTATAATATGGAATATCAACAGAAGAAAAATAGTCTTTAAACTTAAAATCACCGCCCGGCAAGTCTTCAAAATGTACCCGTAAAGCAGGAATACCATAAGCATGCGCAACAATTATGCCATGAAGCGAAGAAGATAAAATAAAACGAGATTGTTTAATTTCTTTTATAATAGCTTCTATATCTACATCCGATTCTACTGTCAAATTGACAATATGAATATGGTGATGAGATTTTGCAATATCTTCTTTCATTCGCTCATAATGGGAACGATGAGGAATTATTGTTATATCATATTTTTTTTCTACATCAGGATTATAGATTAATGGTAAAAGTAATGCAGGATCACCACATTCCTTATTTAATACTTGCCCCCCCATATCCTCTACTATTTTTTGAGATAAAAATCCCCTTGTCATTATAACTCTACCTGGATTAATACGTAAAGTTGATTGAGCCATTCCAGTACCCCATACAATACAATGTCTATTAACTGATTCCAAAAGACTACCAACTGCTACCAATACAGGTTTTAAAGAATATGCTGTTAACAACTCGCAAGAAGGTTTCTTGCCGGTCAAGAGAAGATGAAAGAATGCTATATAATTCCTCAATATTCTCTTTATTGACAAAGGATAACAAAACCTTACCGTTTTACCCGATAACTTTCTTACTAAGTACGCAGAAAGCTCGTCTCCAAAATTCTTTGTATAATAAAACAAATTAATTTTATTACTCATATAAAAAATCTACTTTATAAAGCCCCCGTAGTTATAAAAAAAGTCCTAATACAACGACTAATCTAACTAGGAAAGCTATCATAATAAAAAATATTATTTTAAGCATCCTGAGTATTGGTCCAAACAAGATTGGGAACAAAATTACAGGATACAATGTTGGTGATTATATAGCGCCAACTCTACTGAGCTACTTTTCTTCCTCACAAAAACTAGTCTTTTCTAAATATATCTCGTGTATATACCTTCTCCTGGACATCATCCAAACAAGCATCGTAGCGGTTGGCGATGATAGCGTGGCTCTGTACCTTGAATGCTGCCATATCATTTACTACTTTACTTCCGAAGAAGGTGCTGCCATCCTCCAGGGTTGGCTCGTAGATGATTACCTCTGCACCCTTTGCCTTGATTCGCTTCATAATCCCCTGGATGGCAGACTGGCGGAAGTTATCACTGTTACTCTTCATCGTCAGACGATAAACTCCTATCACACAGTTGTGCTCCTTGCTTGCATCATAACTATTGGCATCGGCATAGCTGTAATAACCAGCCTTTCTGAGCACGGCATCTGCAATATAGTCTTTTCTTGTACGGTTACTTTCAACAATTGCCTCTATCAGGTTCTCCGGTATATCGGCATAGTTTGCCAGAAGCTGCTTGGTATCCTTTGGGAGACAGTAACCACCATAGCCGAAACTTGGGTTGTTGTAATGGGTTCCGATACGTGGGTCAAGACCTATACCATCAATGATTGCCTTGGTATCCAAACCCTTGACTTCTGCGTATGTATCCAATTCATTGAAATAGCTTACTCTTAGGGCAAGATAGGTATTGGCGAAGAGCTTGACGGCTTCTGCTTCCTTCATGCCCATAAACAAACAAGGGATGCCCTTGTTTTCTAATGTTGAATGTTGAGTGTTAAGTGTTGAATTGCCTACGGACTGTGATGCGATAGCGCCTTCAACAAGAAGTTGAGAGAAGGTCTTGGCAGCTTCCTTCATCATCTCGACATTGGTTACAGTCTTGATTGCCTCGTTTTCTTCTGCGAACTCAGGGCGCTCGATAATCTTTGGATAACCTACGATGATGCGGCTTGGATAGAGATTATCATAGAGTGCCTTGCTCTCTCGGAGGAACTCCGGAGAGAAAAGGAGATTGAATTGCTTCACTCCCTTCTGGGCATACTTCTGATATAGGCTTCGAGTGTAACCTACAGGGATGGTACTCTTGATTACCATCACTGCATCGGGATTCACCTCCAGGACCAAGTCGATAACTTCTTCTACATGAGTGGTGTCGAAGAAGTTCTTCACTGGGTCGTAGTTCGTTGGTGCTGCAATGACTACGAAGTCTGCATCTTTATAAGCTGACTTGCCATCCAAGGTTGCTGTGAGATGCAGAGGTTTCTCTGCCAGATATTTTTCGATATATTCATCCTGTATCGGTGATATATGATGATTCAGTTTATCTACTTTCTCGGGAATTACATCTACTGCTGTTACCTCATGGTGTTGGGATAAAAGCGTAGCAATACTGAGTCCTACGTAACCGGTTCCGGCTACGGCAATTTTTAATTGATTAAAATTACGCATTGTTTTAAGTTCTTGAATAATAAGCATTCTGAGCCTCTTTCGGTGGGTCAGTTTCCGAAAGAGAACTGCAGGATGCGTTGTGGGTGATTATGTAGCGCCCACACTACTAAGCTACTTCTCGTTATATATATTTTTTTGTTATTTCTAACAATATAATTGGTTCGTATCGGAAATGAAGGACATAGAGTCCCTAGCAGATAAGAATAGCTTTGAGGGTATTCTTACCTGAATATTGATTGAGTAAAACTAATTTGAATTTGATATTATAAGAGATATTTCGAATCCCTCCGTCTCCCTTTAGCCAAAGGGAGCTCCACCTTTCTCACCAAGCCTCTCTTTCCTCAGGAACGAGAGGATGTAGCTGGCGACGCTATAGCTCTGCCAGAGTTTTGGTCAGCCAGCGGAGCCTGTGCCCGCAAGGGGCTGGCTGAGAGTGCTTACGCAACAGAGTTGCGATTGTTTGTCGCCTAGCGGAAGACTTTATTTCGTATGATGCTCGATGAAACGATTAATCATTCTTGTAACAGTGACAGTTGACTGCCTGTAATGAGCTATCACCATGATATTAATGATTTCTCCATCAATGTTATAATAAACAACATTTGGTCCTATGTTCAAATGTCGAATTAAAACCTTATTATTTAACAGCTTAGAAGAATAGCTATAGTCTGGAGTTCCAGATTCTGGAAACAGCAATAAACGCCCTACCTTAGAATCTATGTCATCTAAGGTTTTGCGAGATACAGAAGCACCAAAATGTTCTTCTACATAGTCCAAAATTCCATCAAGTTGATGGAGAGCCATATCAGACCAAATTATTTCCATCCTCTTTGCTCTTTAATCTTTTCCATTGCCTGAGAATGAGAAAGACCTCTTCCCGAACGACTTTCCTTAATGGCGTACTCTGAAGCCATTTCTAAAACTTCATGAGGTATATCATTTACGAAAGCCCGTACTTTGTCTTCTGGAACTTCATATGGATTAATACCTTTCATCGTTGAATACAGCAATGTTATAAGGGCATTTTTCCGATCATCACTCCAATTCTTTACTTCGTTCCAAATCGGAGTATTTTGTATTTCATTATAATTGAACGTTCTCATAATTCTAATATTTAGTACCTTACATGCTGCAAATATAAGGGAAATATCTGAAATAGCCAAGGTATTTCCGGTTTTTAACACATCGATATCCCACAGATTTCACAGATGAACACAGATTTCTTTGCGGCCTGGGCGGCGGGGGATTTAAGAGGGTCACGCAGATTTCGCAGATGACGCAGATTTTTTTGACCTATTCGGTCAGATTACGCAGATTTTTTGACTCCCCTGCCCTCTTCCCCTTGTAGGGGACAGAAACCTAAAGGGCTGGCTGAGAGTGCTTACGCAACAGAGTTGCGATTGTCTGTCGCCTAGCGGAAGACTTTATTCTGGTTGTTCTTGCAGATATTTCTCTATCCAAGGCTTTAACTCTGGAATATCACATTCTATTGTATCCCAAAGACTTTCCGGATCTACAGTATAATAGCCATGAACTAATACATGACGCATCTTTTCTATAACACGCCAATCAACTCCCGGATGACTAGCCCTAAATTCCTTTGTCAGCATATAGACAGCCTCTCCTATTACCTCAACAAACTTCGTAAAGCCGTAAAAAACAAGCTTGCTGTTTTTAACGTCTTCTAAAGTATATTGAGATTTATACTCTTGAATTTCATTGATGGCTTCAAGAATATGTTCTAATCTGCCTCTATCTTTAACTCTTTCTCTCATAAATCAAGAACTTGTCGTTATTTACTGAGTCTAACGCAAAAGGTAAGAGGCGACTGGCTTCTACCATATCTACCTTACGATGAAGTAAATCTTCTAAATTGAGCATCATGGCAGCAATCTTCATCAATGAAACGCTGGAGTTCTGGCGATCATACTCTACAAGAATATCGATATCACTATCCATACTCTCTTCGCCTCTTGAGCATGAACCAAAGAGCCAAGCCTTCTTGATGGGTTGGCTTCCAAAGAATTGCTGAATCTTTGGAATCATATTTTCAACATTCTTACTAATCATAATCGAGTACCTTTTTATTGTTTACATGCTGCAAATATAAGGGAAATATCTGAAATAGCCAAGATATTTCCGGTTTTTAACACATCGATGTCCCACAGATTTCAGAGATGAAGTAGCTGGCGACGCTATAACTCTGCCGAAGTTTTGGCCAGCCAGCGGAGCCTGTGCCTTTGTTCTAAAATCATCCTTCAATAGTCTTTACGACCCCTTCGGTTCCCCCCGTTTGGGGGACAGAAACCTCAGGGAAGAAGAGGAAAACCGCCCTACTCGGTGCTCGAACCGCTACGCTATAAGGTTGGCGGACCAAAGCGGTCTCGCCAGATTATGCGGGATGGGACCGCCAGGGGTGGAAAGGCGATTTGCAAATATTTAAACTTCCTCATCTGGATTGAAGTGCTCAAAGAAACTGGTTCTTCGCTCTTGTAATGTACTTGTTTCCTGACACAAAAAGCGACAGGCAAAATCATACATCGGCGTAGCAGCACTATGCTCACTGGCATCAATAAACTCTAAATTATCAACATAATAGTTTACCAGGTCGGCATCCTCAGATAAGTCAGCTGCAAATAAAAACAGATACTCACAACCTACAATTTCCATTAAATCAAGAATCTTAGGTACTATGAATTGCCAAAACACAACTGTTCCTAACTTCTGATGTATCCCTGTTTGATACCAAAAATCACGATATGCTTCATTTGCACAGAAATGCACAATCTCTACTCCTGCAAAAGTGGTACCTACGTTCTTGTTATTCTCACCAAAGATTTTAAGAAGTTCCTCTGAATCCAAAGAAAGATGAAGAGCTCTTGCTACCTCCAGTTTTTTCAATCCCTTCTTGGTTCTTGCTTTTTCAAGTATCGCATTGATTGCATCTTTATCTGTTCCTTGCAATGAAGGATCTTTGCTCAACTGAAAAATATGCTCATAGAAGGCTTTCATATCTAACAGGCGATCACCTTCCAGAAATTCATCATACAACAAGCCACACTTCAATGAGAAATAAAACAAAATTTCACCTGAATTATTCTTAACTACATAATAAGCTACTCGATGATTTGCATCATCCTCATAGGCCTCATTTTGCAGCGTATTGACAATACTGGGATTCCTTCCATTATAAAAGTCATCCACCAATCTGAAATTATCAACATTAGAGGACAATCTTTCACAATGTAAGGATCCTAATATCCGTTCTTGTTCTTCAGTTATTCTCATGCTCTTGACATTTGAAAATCCTTATACTGGGCTAATAAGAATCTACGGATATTGATTCTTTCTGCATCCTTGCGAATATCCGACAAATCTATATCAACATCACATGTATCGTATGGTGAATAGCCCTCACGCGCCTTCTTCCAAGAATATTCGCCATGACTCAAAGTACTGAGACTCCATGACTGCTTGGGAGCATACTGCTCAAAGACCTTATCAAAAACACCTTGATATTTTTGGAGACTTTCTCGGGATAGAGAAAAACTCAATGAGTTATCTTTATAGTGCTGACGAATTTCAAGAATAACAGGACCATATTTCCATGCCTTGAATTTTGCTCCGAACATGGGTTCTCCTAACTGAACCAAGCATTCACGCTGAGTGAAATAAAGCAACTTATGTAGCTTCATCTCATCAATGCGAGTACCATATTGATGCTCATAGCGCTGGCAGATATAGGATGCTATTTTCACGACATCTTCCATAATTCTGTTCCTTTCTTTATTGTTTATATGGTGCAAATATAAGGGAAATATATGATATTGCCAAAGAATTTCTGATTTTTAACATTATCCCACAGATTGCACAGATGAACGCAGATTTTTTACGTTTCCTCCGGTTCCCCTTATAGGGGTATATGTTTGGGTGGGTGTGAAGGGGGTGTATAAGAACTTTTGTATATACATCGTGCGCAAAAGATAAAGAGAAAGGGTATCAGATAGTTATGCCTTCTTTTTAACTCTCTTTTCACGCTAAAGTTCATATACCCCCTTCACACTTCACACTTTGTTTGCTAATCTAAAAATCGATCATTTCGGCGATAATGGTTCCAGCAACCCGTCAATCAGATGAAGCAGCTCGTCTCTGTGAGCCTCGCCAACCAACGACTCCATCCAACGTATCGCGCCCCAGTAGTCGTCGATGGAAACATCACGGTCCATCGCCTCCAGACTCTTGGTGTATGCATCAGACAGCCGGAACTCCTTGCGGATGGCTGACTTGGTGGAAGCCCAATGCTTCTCCTCCTCAGTAAGACCACCCTCAAAACGGTCTTCCTTCAGTTCTTCACGCATAGCCCAGAACACGTTGTGGACTAAAAGATTAAAACACTTGTGGGCAGAAATCATGCCCGTCTGTAGTCGTAGGAATCCTTGATTCCCATGACTTCACTTTTGATTTTTTTGAAAAACATTTTAAATAAATTTATGTTATGTTCCAAAATCGGAACTTTTTGATTTCAATGCCAAATTTTATGCTTAGCTTTGCAGCGGAATCTATATGATTCAATTTTAAAACAACTTATAATTATTTGCTTAAAAATGACAACAACAGAACAAAAACAAAAACAAGAAATGGTATTACCATCTTTCTTCTATGCTATCGCCTCCAGCGAAAGCAGACAACTCATCAGTCTTGATGAACTGCAGCGAATCATCACCCTCGACGCCATGACCCAGGCTCGTACCGAAGACTACCGCAAGAACATGCGCATCAGCAGCGAGCTCGCTCATCAAACCAAGGTGATGATGCCAGGCATCACTACCTCCGTGCTCATGGACGGACGGGGCAAGGAACTGCGCAACGTGGTGAAGACCACCCAGATGATTGCCGTGGATATCGACAAGATTCCTGCAGAAAAGATGAAGGAGGTCGTACAGAAGGCGGACGCCGACCCTCACACCATGATGAGGTTCATCACCGTGAGCCAACGGGGCCTGCGCATCATCTCCAGATACCTGCCCATAGATGACGACGAGGTGACCGCACTGGAACTTTTCGATGTGATCATACGCAAGGCGATGAGCTATTACAGTAAGTTGCTAGGCGTGCCTGCCGACGAGCAATGCGTAGACATCACCCGGATGTGCGGACTCGCACACGACCCTACCGCCTACTTCCATTGGGACGCAGAGCCTTTCGGCCTGGACACCCACGACCTGAAGGCGCTCTACACCAAGAAGGCTAACGAGGCGAAATATGCCAAACGTGCCAGCAAGCGCAAGCGAAACAGCCAGAAGATGGTGGCACTGGGCAAGGGGGTTCCCTCGATGGACGAGGCGGCGCAACACATACTGAACCTACTCGACACGTGGGGCTACAAGTTTGAGAGCGGTGCCCACAACGAGTATGTGCTCCACTTCGGCAAGGTGTGCGTGCGCTATGGCATAGACAAGGAAGAGGCAATGACCTACGCCAAGACTAACTTCAGCTCCGACTATCCCGATGCTGGCAGCGTGATGAAATCATGCTACAAGCACACCGAGAAACTAGGCACCTGGCACTTCTACCGCAAAGGCGAGGGCTTCTCGGGTAAGCCGACCGTCAAGGTAATCAAGCAGTGGCTCTCAATGAGATACGAGTTTCACCACAATGAGGTGACGGGATTTCACGAGGTGCTGAGTCGCGATATAATCAAAGGCAAATACCATAAGTGGACCCGCATCGACGACAACATAGAGAACACCATCTGGACCCAGATGGACGAGATGGGACTCGAAGTGAGCGCCATCAAGCTGCACGCCATCATCAACAGCGACTTCAGCGAGCCTTGGGATCCCTTCGACGAATATCTCAGGAGTCTGCCAAAATGGGACGGAAAGACCGACTACATCGACGAGCTTGCCAACCGGGTAACCATCAACTATTGCCCTGGCTACCACCACTCGCAGGAAGAGTTCAGATACTTCTTCAAGAAATGGCTCGTATCGATGGTGGTGGCATGGGTATCACCGAGAGTGGTGAGCCAGACCATCCTGATATTCATCGGGAGGGGTGGCATCAACAAAACCACATTCTTCTATTATATCCTGCCACCATGCCTGCGCCAGTACTTCATCAACGAGTCAACCGCCAACTATACCGACAAGGACTTCATGGAGGCTTTCTCAAGCAAGGCACTCATATGCCTCGACGAGCTGGAGTCTACCTTCGGCAAGGGGCTGAGCGCCCTCAAGAGCAACGTTACCAAGCTGGTGTTCTCCATCCGCCGCCCCTACGACAAGTATCGTTCGGAACTGCTGCACCGTGGTGCCCTCTGTGGCACCAGCAACAGCATACAGATCATCACCGACGAGGAGAACCGCCGCTACTCACCATGGTTCGTAGACAATATCGAGAGCCCTAGGGAGACACCCATCGACTACCAGCACGTCTATGCCCAGGCTGTAGCTCTGGGACAAGAGGTAACCAATCGGGTGAAGAACCAGGAAGAGGGATGGGTATACTGGCTCACCACCGTCGACATCGACGTGATGAGGGAGCACAACAGCATGTTCATGGTTTCCAACTTCATGGAAGACCAGATACTGCGCTTCTACAAGGTGCCGAAATCAGACACCGCCCCTCAATATGTAAAGTTCCGCTATTCATCGGAAATCATGGAGCGCATAGGCGGAAGTCCCGCCCTGAGCCGCAACATGAGTCACCAGAATCTGAGCGCCGTGATGCAGCGACTGGGATTCAAGAAGGTACACCGCGCCAAAGGCAACGGATGGCTCGTGATAGAGAAGAATCCGGGAGAAATCAACACCGAGGCGATCTGCAGTCCAAACGAATGCGCAGAAACGTACCTGAAACCGTACAGAGCCGTAGCTACGGATAGCCAGAATGGTTCTGACCAACAGTAAACAGCATTCTGGCAAGTGCTAACCAGCATAGCCAGCAACGCTAAGTATCATCAAGAGAAACGCTAAGTATTATTACCGCGATTCATAAAAGTCAAAACTATATGAAAATCAAGATATACAAAAAATTCGAGCTTGCCAAGCTCTACTTTCCGGAGCAGTCGAAACACGTGGCACTAAACCACCTGATGCGAATGGTAAACCACTGCCCGCCCCTGCTTGAAGCCCTGCAAAGAGAGGGCTACGAACGGTTGGCGAAGACCTTCACCATGCGCCAGACGCTGCTCATCTATGAGTATCTGGGCGAGCCATAATACTGAGTTTTCCAGTTTTATGCCCCATCGTATCCCTATCTCACCCCTATCGTACAGAAGCCTCTTCTGAAAGTCGTATCTTTGCAACCGTAAACAAGAAACAAGCACTGCGCAGCGCTTTAATACATGAAACACGAACCATAAAACAATTTATTAGCCTTATGATTGAGTACGATTTAAAGAAGAACAACAACAAGAAGAATGAGAAGGCTTACGGCAAATACTACGCCAAGCCCCACATTAGTGAAACTGTAGATCTCGATGAGCTCGCCGACCACATGCACGGTCACAACTCTCCATTCTCAGCCGGGACCATCAAGGGCATCCTCATCGATGCCGTGACCCACATCAAGGAGCTCCTGCTCATGGGCAAGAATGTAAAGCTCGACAACCTCGCCATCTTCTACATCAGCATCAAGAACAAGATGGGTGCAGAGAACGCCGACGACTTCACCGTATCTAAGAACATCGAAGGAGTAAGAATGAAAGCCCGCGCCACGGGCGACTTCCGCTCTGTGAATCTCAACCTCGACGCCAACTTGAAGAAGTATGGTGCTAAGAAAAAGAAGTCTTCGACCACCACCGACTCCGAAACAACTACGCCATCGGGAGATACAGGCAAGAGCGAATCTGGCTCTACCACTAACCCAGGCAGCGGTTCGGAAGGCGATGGACTTGAGTAACCGGGATAGCATATCCCCGTTATCTCTTAACGGGGATTGCAAATCCCCTTAACATGTTTTTTTTAATATATTGACCGAAAATGACACAAGATCGATTTCCGATGACGATTGGCGGCGAGGAGGTGCTCAATGAGCATCTCCTGCTCGCCTACACAGAGAACGGCGAGATGATGGACTCACCTCTGAGCGTCCGTTTTCTCGTAATTCATTGCTCGGCAACACGTGCCGACCGTAACTACACCGACAAGCAACTGATGCGCGACCACAAGAAGCGTGGATTCCGCACCGTGGGCTACCACTTCTATGTCCACAAGGACGGAAGCATCACGCAGTTCAGAAAGCTGCTGGAGGTGGGCTCACATGCCCGCCCCTACAACCGCTGCTCCATCGGCATCTGCTACGAGGGCGGGCTGGATGACGAGGGGCGTCCTGCCGACACCCTTACCCGCGCCCAGTATGACGCAATGTGGAATCTGCTGCGCAAGCTCAAAATCACGTTTCCACAGGCTAAGATAGTGGGTCATCGTGACTTGCCGGGCACCACCCCGAAGGCATGCCCTTGCTTCGATGCAGCGAAAAAATTTCCACTTTAATGCTTAATGCTTAATGTTAAATGTTAATTTGAACTATGAAGAAAGAAACCATCAAGAAGGTGATCAATTTCATCATCACCGTACTTACCGCCGTAGCTAGCGCATTCTGCGTACAGAGCTGCCAGTAAATTCCCAGTAATCAAACCTTAACCTTAAGTTCTAATTCTACCAGTATCGCCAGAAGATGCCGAGGCGGTGCATGTCGGAGCCCACCATGTCGTACATATCGTGCTTCATGAGCCACTTGCATCGTTTCTGCACCTTCTTGCCATACTGCCCATCTATCGAGAACGCATTTCGCTGGAACTTGATGCCCATCAACTTGAGTTTCTCGTAGTCGCGCTTCTCCATATAGAGGTAGCGCTCAGGATGGGCAAGCACGGGCGTGTAGCCCTTGTTCTTGATGCGCTCCAGGAGGGCATGAAAATTCATCGGGGCAGAGAAGATGCTCGTCTCCACCAACAGGAGCTTGCCATCCTCGCCCAGCGGCAACAGGTCGTTTGCCTTCAGGCGCTTTTCGAAGAGCGCATCTAGCATATTTTCGGCTGCGAGATGCAGCCGGAGCATTTTTCTGTCAGCAGGGTTTCGCTCGGCGAAGTCCTGCTGATATTGTTTCTGGAAGTCGGCAAATACTTGGCGCAAATGGGTGGTCTCGTTGGGTACGTCTTCCATAATATGAGGCGTAAGCCAGACATCCCTCATGCCTGCGCCTTCGTAAAGGCACAACATTTCCAACGACTTCTTTACCTCTTGAAATCCGTCGTCCACGCCGGGCAGGATGTGGCAGTGCCAGTCGATGCCGCCGGGGAGTCTCTCTGATGGTGCTTTCTTGCCTGCCGTCGGATTGCAAATCCAACGGAACGCCTCACGGAATATATTCATATTTTTCTATTCTTTTAGCCAATTTTCTACTTTCCTATTTTTGCCCCCCCCATTCTTGTCGGAGCCGTAGTGGTAGCCGTAGCCATAGCCATAGTGGTAGCCATAGCGATAGTAGTGGCCGTAGCGGCCGCCCTGAGCCTTGGTTCCGTTCAGAATGAGCGACATATTCTTGAATTTCTTGTCCTTGTAGAGCTGCTCGATGTCGCCCAGCATACTGCGCTGCATCAAGCCCGAGCGTACCACAAAGATGGTGCGGTCGGCAAGTTTCTCTATAATCTGGGTATCTGCCACGATTTCCACTGGTGGACAATCGATGAACACATAATCGTACTCACCCCTGATCTGCCTGATCATCTTCTCCAGACGGTCGGTGAAGAGGAGCTCGGTAGGGTTAGGCGGCATGGTACCGATAGGCAGCACGTCGAAATCCTTCACCAGTCCATACTCCTCGCCATGGCAGATGATGCCCTCCAGGTCATCGGTCCTGCCGTTGAGATAGTCGCTGAGTCCCTCGCCAGGGCTGCCCACGAGCATGGATGTGGAACCATGGCGGAGGTCACCATCGATGACGAGCACCTTCTTCTCCTTGATGGCGAGCGACATGGCGATGTTGCATGCCAGGTGACTCTTGCCCGAGCCCGGGTTGAAAGACGTAAGGATGATGACGTTCTGCTCAGGATGGGTACCTATCATGAACTCCAGGTTAGTGCGCAGCACGCGGAACGCCTCGTTCACGATGTCGCGCTTGCCTGCCTTCACCACAATCTGTCGCGTCTCCTTCGGCTTCTTCCAGAACTGGATGCGCCGCAGAAGAGTTGGTCTGTTCTTGCGACTGATGCAGTATGGTATCTCACCGAGGAATGGTATGGTAATGTTCTTGAGGTCGTTTCTGCCCCTCACCGTCGTGTTCATGTTCTCACGGATAAAGATGACTACCACAGGTATCAGGACTCCGAGAACGAAAGCCACGAGGATGATGTTGCGGCGCACAGGCTGCACGGGCTTGATGTCGCCCGTAGGAGGGGTGATGATGCGCGTGTTGTAGGCGGTGAAAGCCTTGGAAAGCTCGTTTTCCTCTCTCTTCTGCAAGAGGAAGAGGTAGAGCGCCTCCTTCACCTTCTGCTGGCGACCCACTGTTTGCAGGTACTTTGCCTGGCTAGGGTTGCTGGCTATCTGGCTGGTGGTCTGCGCCTCGTTTGCCTGCAGGTTGGCAAGCTGCGAATTGAGTGTCACCACGAAGTTGTCGATACTGGTTACGATGCTATGGCGCATGGAGGCGAGGCTCTGGTCATAGTCAGCCACCAATGGGTTCTGCTCGCTGGAGTTAGCCACCAGGTTGTTGCGCTCCAGCTGCTGCTTGTTGTATTCGGTAATCTGCTGCTCGATGCCCGGGCTGTCGATGCCGATATTGGCTGGCAGGAGCTGGTTCTTGCCCACCTTGCCCGTCAGGAAGTCGCGCAGGTAGCGTGCCATGGAGAGGCGTGAGTTCAGCTCGAGTATCTGCTTGTCTACGTCGCCGCTCTTCTGCATGTATTGCTGTGCGGCGGTCTCTACGTCGGGCAGCAGATTGCGGCTCTTGAACGAGGAGATGTCCTTGTCTACGTCGCCCAGTTCCCGCTCGATGACGCCCAGGCGCTCGGTGATGAAATGGGAGGTGGAGACGGTCATCTGGTTCTTGTCCTCCATCCAGTTCTTGCGGTATACGGAGATGATGGTGTTCAGCACGTCCTCGGCGCGCTGGGTGAGCTGGTCCTTATAGGTCAGGTCGATGACTGTTGCCTTCTCCTCGCTGATGCTTGCCGAGAGCGACGCCTTGATATGGTCGGTCATGGCATAGAGGTTGGTGCGACTCACATGCAGTTTCCTGCTCTCATGTCCATTGATGAAGGCTGAATAGCCCGGTGCCTGGTCTACGCATACATGGCCCATCGCCGTGCGGACGGTCTGGCCCAGCTTGCCCTGTACCTCCTCGTCCGATTCCACTTGGTTTCCAGCCTTGTCGGTGCCACTCACGTGTACGATGGAAAACAGGTTGCCATGCTTTACTTCTACATCCAAATTGGCGCTCTGCATATCGTTCAAGCTATAGAAATGAACGGTTACAGGCAGCGTTCTGCCATAGAGAGCCACAGGATGGAAGGTACCGTCTTCACTGTAGTTTACGTCGAGTTTGAGCTGCTTGCCAGCCTCCAGCAAGACGGCTGGCGACTGGATGGCAATCAACTCGTTGTTGACGTTCGACTTGCCTCCCGAGAGTCCCATGTCGGAGAACATACTGGCCACATCGCTGTTGATGCTCTGGCTCTTTCCGTCTTCCTTGATGAGGATGGATGCCGTGCGCTGATAGACACACGGCGTGGAGAGGAGGTTATAAGTGGCTATGCCCAGGGTGACGACGAGCGAGATAACAAACCATCGCCAGCGCACAAGGCACAGATACATTAAGTCTTGCAGACGAATGAAGTCTTCTGCCTGCTGGGGGCGACGAACCAGAACATTCTGCATCGTCGCTTGATTATTCTGAATCATTGAATTTGAATGTTGAATGTTGAGTGTTGAATGTTGAGTGTTGAATGTTGAATGTTGAGTGTTCACTCTACTCTTACATTATTTCGTGATAAGTACCGCCACGCTGGTGGCAAGTGAGGCAAGGCTAATCCAGAAGCCTGTGCTCCTGACATTGTTGCCATTGACCGTGCTCTGGCGAGCCTTGGTCTCGTTGGGGCTGATGTAAACCACGTCGTTCTGCTGCAGGTAATATACCGGACTGTTGAACACGCTGTTTCCCGAGCAGAGATTAATCTTGTATATCTTCTGGTGGCCGTTTTCCTGGCGCAGCACCATCACGTCTTCACGGGTGCCATAGATGGTCAGGTCGCCCGCCTTGCTAAGGGCATCGAGAATAGTCACTTTCTCGTCCTCGATTTCATACTGTCCAGGGCGTGCCACCTCACCAATCACCGAATAGTGGAGATTTGTCAGGCTGACGGTCACCACGGGATCCTTCACCAAGTTGCGCTCCACCAGAACTTTCTTGATTTCCTCGGCAATCTGCTCTCGGGTACGACCTGCCACATGCAGGGTGCCCAGCACAGGAAAGTCGATGTTGCCCTTGCTGTCTACCGTATAATAATAGGCATCCTTGGCGATGGACGACGTAGAGTAGCTGGTGGTGGTTCCCGTAAGATTGAAGAGCTGTGTGATCTGTGGATCCTTGCTCTTCACGCCGATGTAGAGTTTATCTGTTGGCTTGGCGGTGATCACCGCACTTTTCAGATTAACCAGCGTATCAGGATTTTGGTTAAAATCCTGGAAATACGCTATTTGTTTTGGGGTTCCACAAGCTGACAGGACAAGAAGTCCCGTGCAAATAGCTCCAGAAAGCAATGATTTACGATATTTCATATGATTTTATATTTTTTCTAGAAAACATCTTGGTATATAGGTGGTGGCGACGGCACAGATTCCCTCTATCGTGACGATGAGCCGATGGTCGCCATTGACGCGCTTGATTTCGCCCTCCAGACCTTTGAACCTGCCGTCGATGACCCTGACACGTTCACCTTTCTTCCAGTTGAAGGCTCCATCCTCGAAATATTCCAGCCCCTCCTGATCGCCCGACGATACCATCATGAACATCTGCATCTGTCGCACGGGAATGGCGATGGGCTGTGGGTCGAAGTCCACCAGCTGGCGATATAGCCTTGCCTTGCCACACAGTTCCCGCTCCAGGCATAGCGCCTGTTGCTTGTTGCTGCGCATGAAGAAAAGCGAGGGTATGAGTGGGCGCTCCACCACAATCTTCTTGCCTTGGCTGTTTACATGTCTCTCTTTTACGAAAGGGGCGTAATACTCCATCACATCGCCCATCATGTCTTCGGGGAATGTGTTTGTCATCTGGTCGGGATCCTTAAGCGCGTTGTTGAACAGATTGAACAGGTCGCGGCAAAGCGCCACTTTGTTCATGTACACGCGCATGGCATACCATGATGCCTCTGTCTCGGCTGGTTCGCCAAGAGTCTCGGCTTGTATGCTTAGAGAATGATTGATATCTTTTATTGAATTGTCCATTCTTTCATTTTAAGTATTCTTATACAGACACATTTTCTCTTCCCCCTTATGTCGAAACGAGTCGTCACAAGCAGCAAGGAGATTGAGACAGTATACTTCCCGTAAAGCTTCTGTCGTTCGGAGCAACCCTGATCCAGGCGATGCTGTACCCGCAATCCCATTTGGGTAACTAAGCCTCTGGTTTAGTTCTCAAACGCGCTGCAAAGTTAACAAAAAAAAAAAAAAACGAAAGAATGTTAGCACAACTTTAGATAAAATTAGTTTTTTAAGCCGTTTTCTTAATATTCGTTAATTTTACTGTTTACTTGCATACAAAACATAAAATCGGGGTAAATCTCTTTCAATAAGTGATTTACCCCGATTAAACATTATACAGATGGAAGGAAACTTAGTTGTTTACGCTACCTCCCACAATATCAAGCAATTCATTGGTAATGGCCTGTTGACGACTCTTGTTGTACTGCAAGTTGAGTTCGCGCAAGAGTTCATCGGCATTATCCGTAGCGGTCTGCATGGCCACCATTCTGGCAGCATGCTCACTCGCCTGGCTATCCAGCAACGCTGTATAAATCATCAGACGAAGCTGCTTAGGAATCAAGACTCCCAAAACAGTCTCCAAGTCTGGCTCTACAATGAAGTCATCATTCAGAGGTTTTGCCTCAGAACGCTGGCGTCCGTCAGCTTCAGCCTGCTTTTGGCGCAGATATTCCTGAGCCTTTGCCGTAACCACATTAGAGGTAAGGTCACGATCGTTGTCCACTCCTATCGCCTCAGTGCTGAGGTCAATAGGCAAGAAAGTCTTGCGGGTCAGAATCTGTGAACCGGCACTCTTAAAGTGATGATAAATCATCTCCACCTTATCGAGCTCACCAGCAGCATACTGCTTGGCAAGTGAATGGGCGATATCTGCACAGGCGCTGGCATGAGGATGATCGGCAAGATCATTAAAGTTACCGCCAATCTTCAAACCCAGTTTCTGTGCCTTCTCTGCCACTTTTCGTCCGATAGGATATACCGTGATGTCGTCAATGCCTTGAGCCTTATACTCGTCCACCGCATGCATCATCATCTTGATAACGTTGGAATTGAATCCACCACACAAGCTGCTGTTAGAACTGTATACCACAAGAGCTACACGCTTGGTTTCCTTGTGCTCCAACTGCAACGGATGGTCGACATTCGGAGTACTTACCAGGAAACTCTTGAGGATATGTTCCAGCATATTTCCATAAGGCAGCATATTCTGGATAGCTACCTGAGCATGATGCAACTTACTGGAAGCCACCATCTTCATCGCACTCGTAATCTTACGGGTACTGTTAACGCTGGCTATGCGAGTTTTAATCTCTTTTAATGACGGCATAGGCTATTACGCTTTATATTGTCCTGCAACATTAGCCATGGTCTCCTCGACTGCCTTAATGGCATCGTCGGTGAGTTTACCATCGCCCAAAGTCTCAATCACATCAGCGTGCTGGCTGCGCATAGCATCGAGGAACAGATCCTGACAGTCGCGAACCTTATCCATTGGCACGTCGTGCATCAATCCGTGAACACCACAATAGAGAATAGCTACCTGCTCGCCTACCGGCATTGGGCGGTACTGAGGCTGAACCAGCAACTGGTCGTTCTTACGGCCACGGTCCAGAGTCATCGCTGTTACGGCATCCATATCGCTAGAGAACTTAGAGAAGGCCTCCAGCTCACGATACTGAGCCATATCAATCTTCAGTGTACCAGCCACCTTCTTCATACTCTTGATCTGGGCAGAACCACCTACACGGGATACGGAGATACCTACGTTGATAGCTGGACGGAAGCCCTGGTTGAAGAGGTCGGTCTCAAGGAAGATCTGACCGTCGGTGATAGAAATCACGTTGGTTGGGATGTATGCTGATACGTCACCAGCCTGTGTTTCGATGATAGGGAGGGCTGTCAAAGAACCACCACCCTTAACGTGACCCTTCATGCACTCTGGAAGGTCGTTCATCTGCTCGGCTACCTCCTGCTGGTCGTTGATACGAGCGGCACGCTCCAACAGACGAGAGTGGAGATAGAACACATCACCAGGGTAAGCCTCACGTCCGGATGGACGGCGGAGAATCAGAGATACCTCACGGTAAGCCACAGCCTGCTTACTCAAGTCATCGTATACGACGAGAGCTGAGTAACCACGGTCGCGGAAGTACTCACCGATAGCTGCACCGGCAAATGGTGCGTAATACTGCATGGCTGCAGGATCGGCAGCGGTAGCACTTACGATGATGGTATATGGCAGGGCGCCATGCTCCTTGAGGTTCTGTACCAATGCTGCAACGGTAGATGCTTTCTGACCGATAGCTACATAAATACAATATACTGGCTTGCCAGCCTCATAGAAACTCTTCTGGTTGATGATGGTATCCACTGCGATGGCAGTCTTACCGGTCTGACGGTCACCGATGATCAGCTCACGCTGTCCACGACCGATAGGAATCATAGAGTCTACCGCCTTCAAACCAGTCTGAAGAGGTTCCTTTACTGGCTGACGATAGATTACACCAGGTGCCTTACGATCCAAAGGCATCTCGAAAGAATCGGTGAGGTCGATGTCACCCAGACCATCAATAGCCTGACCCAGAGGGTTTACGACACGTCCGAGGAAGTTGTCGTTTACGCGGATAGAAGCGATACGGTGTGTACGCTTCACGCTCTGTCCCTCCTTGATGCCAGCTGTAGGACCTAAGAGGACACAACCTACATTGTCTTCCTCCAAATTCATGACGATAGCCATGGTTCCGTTCTCAAACTCAAGAAGTTCATTAGCCTCGGCATTACGCAGACCATAGATACGAGCCACGCCATCGCTGACGGTAAGCACGGTACCCACCTCGTCAAACTGCTGAGAGCCATTCACCTCCTGGAGCTGCTGCTGAAGAACCTCAGACACCTCACTTGGTTTAATTTTATCTGACATTGTTTATTTACTTTAATTATTTTTACTTTTTGAGCTGTGTCAGAATGTTGTTGAGCTTAGTCTTTACGCTCGCATCCATTCTGTAAGTATCATACTCAAGGATGAAACCACCAATCAGTTCAGGGTTCACCTCGGTCTTGAACTCCACAGTACCTTTCGTTCTCTGCTCCACCATCTTGCGCATCTTATCCTCAGTAGAGGCGTCAACGGCAGTGGCGGTGATCAGCTTACCGCGGATGATGTTCTTCTGTTTCCTGTAAAGAGTGATATACGAAGCAGCCATGAATTGCAGGGTGCTCTCCCTATCCTCTTTCAAGACGAGAGCGATAAACTTCCTGCTCAGTTCCGTAGGCTCTTTGCCCAGGGCTGTGATGAGAAGTGCCTCTTTCTTGTCTTTGGAAAGCATAGGGTTGTCTATCGTAAATCTCAGTTCAGGCACGTCGATGTAGCTCTTAAAGAGCGTCTGCATCTCCTGGTAGACCTGATCTTCGAGCTTCATGCCGAGTGCAGCCTTGATGAGGGCACGGGCATAACGCACCGATATTACACCTATATCCATAAGCTTTACTATTTGTTGTCAGAAGAAACCTCGTCCAGCAGTCGATTTATCATATCCATCTGTGCCTTGTCATCAGAGAGCTTAGCCTTGAGCACCTTCTCTGCAATCTGAACAGAGAGTTCGGCTACCTGGCCTCGGATTTCACGAATGGCGTTCTGCTTCTCGGTCTCAATCTGCTTCTTGGCATCAGAGAGGAGACGTGCGCCTTCTTCGCGTGCTTTATCCTGTGCTTTCTCTACAATGGCATCGCGGGTTTCGGCAGCCTCCTTGAGGAGGGCAGCCTGCTTCTCGCGAGCTTCCTGCAAGATGGATTCACCTTCTTTTTGGATATTGGCAAGCTTCTCGTTGGCTTCGTGAGCCTTCTTCAGACTATCATCAATGAAAGCCTTACGTTCGTTCACCATCTTAATGATGGCTGGGAATCCAGCCTTCCAAAGAATGATGAAGACGATGATGAAGACCAGCGTCATCCAGAAGAGCAAACCGCTATCAGGAATTAATAAATCCATATATACTGGTTAAAGTTTTACTTAAACGTTTTATTTTAACTAACTCTAGAATCATCTCTATCATGCCCCGGAAAGACATCAGGCTGATGCCTGAGACTTCCTTTTATCGGGGCAGATGATAGTGACAGATGAGATGATTACATAACGATTGCCAGGATGGCGATGATGACAGCGAAGAACGCAACACCCTCAACCAACGCAGCTGCAATAATCATAGAAGAACGGAGGTCGCCCATCTTCTCTGGCTGACGAGCCATAGCGTCCATAGCCTGGCCACCAATGCGACCGATACCAATACCTGCGCCAATAGCGGCCAAACCTGCACCTACTGCGGCACCCAACTTTGCAATCTCTGCTGCTAATAAAAGTGATAACATAATCTTAATAATTTAAGTTGTTTATATTTTCTTTGTTTATTATCTGAATGAAATTAGATCCGTAATCTATAAACTACTTCACTACCTCTGGCTCAGCCTCATGAGACTTTACATGAGCCAGCGAGATGAATACTGCACTCAGCATGGTGAATACCAATGCCTGAATGTAGCTTACCAATACTTCGAGGAGCATCATAAAGGCGCTCATCGCAACACTTACTATTGTCATACCCGTACCTGCCACATAGTTGGCGATAGCATTCTCACTGATGTTGAACATGATGAAAATGATAGCCGCAAACGAAAGTGCGATGGCGTGACCCGCCATCATGTTGGCGAAGAGTCGGATAATCAGAGCCAGCGGTTTCGTAAAGATTCCGAAGAGCTCGATGAATGGCATCAGTGGCACAGGGACCTTCAACCAGGTTGGTACCTCCGGCCAGAAGATATCCTTCCAGTATTCCTTGGTACCGGTGAAGTTGGTGATCAGGAATGTCGTTACACCGAAGAATACGGTGCAGGCGATATTACCCGTCAGGTTACCACCACCTGGAGGGAATGGTACGATACCCATGATGTTCGCCACGAAGATAAAGAAGAAGCAAGTAAGCAACCATGGTGCGTACTTTGGCGCCTCCTTACCGAGCGTGGCCTCAATTACATCGGTATATACCGACATGATGAACATGTGCATCAGTCCCACAAATCCCTTTGGTGCAGGGTCATCCACCTTGTGCTTCCTGCACCAGCGGGCTGGTATCAGGACACAGAGCAACAGGATGATAGCATCGATGAAGAGCACGCAAACGGTCTTCGTGATGGAGATGTCGAGAGGACGAACCTCCTGGTCTCCCACCTTCTCTACTATCTTGTTGGGATTCGCCTGCGCATCAGCGTTCTTGATCACCAGATTATAAGGGCCCGGACGGTCTCCATTGGCATCCTTCTCTTCCGAGAATTCGCTGCTGCAGAACACGTGCCAGCCTGTCGAGGTTTTCACGATGACAGGCAGATGAATCACTACGGGATGGTCTCCCACCTTTGTGATATGCCATTCATAAGAATCCTTGATATGACCCCACAATATCTCTTTCACATCGATGTTCTCCTTAGCCGATACCTGCAGAGGTGCCAGCGTGAAGAGCAGCATCGCCATCAAGAGGAATTGCTTGAGATGTTTCATATTCTTTAATTCTTACTTTTGTTTATTAATTAATTGTTCAGAACCGCTTATGAAAGACGGTTCTTTTTCTCTACCCGAGCGAAGTAGATGCAGTCGAACACGAGAAGTACTACATAGAAAAGGGCGAAGATGGCAGTAAAGCCCAGAATGTTCTGCCTGTCGCATACCAGCACATAGATGAGGAATACCAATGTACCAGCCATCAGCTTCAAGACCAGTGCCGCCAGATAGAACTTGGCGAGATTGGCTGGCGATGACTTTGCAACAGCCTTCCATGCTTCACCATAAGCTGTACTTGCAACGAGTGAGAATATCGCACTTACTACCAACGGGTTAATAACCTGGGCTATCATATCATCGCATTGAGCAGATAATCTGCAGGCAAAGAGCACGGCAAGAGCCACTGCTGCTGTAAGCCACAAAGAAATCTGCTTATACCTGATACTCGCCTGTCTGATAGTCTGCAAGCGCAACTTTTCGTCTTTTTCCATTATCTAATAATTAATCACTAAAAATTAATCACTTATCTAAACTTCTACGCAAAGGCTTACTTCGTTTTTCTTACATTCCACGAATCCGCCCTTGATGTTCATTACCTGCTTGCCTTCCTTGGTAGTGTATTCCACCTTGCCCACTTCGAGCGAAGAGATGATAGGCGCGTGATCCTTGAGAATCTCGAACGAGCCGAGGGTTCCCGGAACCAGTACGCTCTCTACCTCACCCTGGAAGACTACTTTCTCAGGAGATACTATCTTTAGCTGTAACATAAGCCGTGGATTTAAAGATTACGCCTGTGCTGCTGCGAGCAACTGCTTAGCCTTCTCCTTGGCATCCTCGATAGTACCTACGTTGAGGAATGCCTGCTCTGGCAGGTCATCTACCTCACCGTCGAGGATGGCGTTGAAGCCCTTGATAGTCTCTTCGATAGGAACCATCACACCCTTCAAACCGGTGAACTGCTCTGCTACGGTGAATGGCTGGCTCAGGAAACGCTGTACACGGCGTGCACGGTTCACGGTCAACTTATCCTCATCAGAGAGCTCATCCATACCGAGGATGGCGATGATATCCTGCAACTCGTTATAACGCTGCAACAACTGCTTTACTCGCTGTGCACAATCGTAGTGTGCCTTGCCCACAATCAGCGGGTCGAGGATACGAGAGGTAGAACCCAGCGGGTCTACGGCAGGATAGATACCGAGAGATGCAATCTTACGGGAAAGCTCTGTGGTAGCATCCAGGTGAGTAAAGGTGGTAGCTGGAGCAGGGTCGGTCAAGTCATCGGCAGGCACATAAACGGCCTGTACAGAGGTGATGGAACCATTCTTGGTAGAAGTGATTCGCTCCTGCATGGCACCCATCTCAGAAGCCAGCGTTGGCTGATAACCTACGGCTGATGGCATACGACCCAGCAGCGCAGATACCTCAGAACCAGCCTGGGTGAAACGGAAGATGTTATCGATGAAGAACATGATATCCGCTGCCTCACCATTCTTACCTCCGTGATCACGGAACTCCTCAGCTACGGTCAAACCAGAGAGAGCTACAGAAGCACGTGCCCCAGGTGGCTCATTCATCTGACCATATACCAAGGTAGCCTGACTCTTGGCAAGTTCCTCAGGATCGACAAGTGAGAGATCCCACTTACCTTCTTCCATCGCTTTACGGAACTTTTCGCCATACTTGATAACGCCAGACTCGAGCATGTCTCGAATCAAGTCGTTACCCTCACGGGTACGCTCACCTACTCCGGCAAATACAGAGTAGCCGTTGTGTCCCTTGGCAATGTTGTTGATCAACTCCATGATAAGCACCGTCTTACCTACACCGGCACCACCGAAAAGACCAATCTTACCACCCTTCATGTAAGGTTCGAGCAGGTCGATCACCTTAATACCGGTAGCAAGCATCTCCTTGTGAGTAGAAAGTTCGTCAAACTTCGGAGCCTCACGGTGGATAGGATAAGCACCCTTCATGTCCAATTCATTCATACCATCAATAGGCTGTCCGATGACATTCATCATACGGCCCTTGATCTGCTCTCCGGCTGGCATCTGGATTGGGTTACCTGTAGGGATAACCTCCAAACCGCGCTGCAAACCGTCAGTATTATCCATAGCGACACAGCGAACTGTATCCTCACCGATGTGCTGCTGCACCTCGATGACAAGCTCGCGGCCATCTGGACGTTTTACCTTCAGAGCTTCATAAATTTTAGGAAGCACCTTCTCTGGATTCTCGCCCTTTGTATCGAAGTAAACGTCGATAACAGGACCGATAATCTGAGAGATACGTCCGTTAATTTGTGACATAAGCTTATTAGTTTAAATGTTATATATATTTATATTATTCTTGGCTGCAAAAGTAACAACAATTTATGGAAACCACAAATTAATTAAAAGTTTTATTCGGCTTTTATACCTTATTAAACCATTTTTAGTTCCCTTTAAACCATTTTCCTATGCAAAAGCAAGAAGTCAGGAGTCCAAACTCCCTTCTTCTTACTCCAATCTCTATAAATTAGATACTCAACTCGTCCAAAACCTTGATCAGTTTACGGTCGAATGGCTTATCTGAGCGGATGGCTTCAGAAAGCGGAACGTATACCACCTCGTTATTGCGTACACCAATCATCACATTGCGCTGTCCCTGCATGATAGCCTCGATGGCACCACAACCGGTACGGCTCGCAAGAATACGGTCACGGGCTGACGGACGGCCGCCACGCTGCAAGTGACCAAGGATAGATACACGTACATCAAACTCAGGGAACTCCTTGCGCACACGGTCGGCATAATAAAGAGCACCGCACTTAGGACTCTCTGACACGATGACGATACAACTTTTCTTAGACTTACGGATACCACGCTCCATGAATTGAGCCAACTGGTCTACGTCGGTAGAATCCTCTGGAATGATAGCTGCCTCTGCTCCACTGGCGATAGCAGAATTCTGCGCCAGGAAACCGGCATCACGGCCCATCACCTCGATAAAGAAGATACGCTCGTGGCTCTGCGCAGTATCACGGATGCGGTCTACACATTCTACGATGGTATTCATCGTAGTATCATAACCGATTGTATTGTCTGTACCATAAAGGTCATTATCAATTGTTCCTGGCAATCCGATGCAGCATATATCAAACTCACGTGCGAAATTCATCGCACCGGTCAGTGAGCCGTTACCGCCAATCACGACAAGCGCATCAATTTCCTCTTTCTGAATCGTTTCAAATGCCTTCTGGCGACCTTCCTCGGTCATGAATTCCTTAGAACGGGCTGTCTTCAGCATCGTACCACCTGTGCCGATGATACCGCTTACATTCTCTGTAGAAAAGGTTTTAATTTCATCATTGATGAGACCATCGTAACCACGATAGATACCTTTCACAGTGAAACCGTTGTAGATAGCCGAACGGGTAACCGCACGGATAGCAGCATTCATACCTGGAGCATCTCCTCCAGATGTTAAAATTCCAATAGTCTTAATCTTTGCCATAACTATACCTTATTATATTATATATATTTTTTAATGTTAGTTTATTATCCTCTCAGGATGATGGTTTTCATCCATTACCCCTACATATACGTAGGTATCCAAGGGTATACCCCTTGCTTTGTTTGGGTTTATCGATTTAAATAATTAGGTTTGCGGCACCAGCCACCAGGATATGGGAGAGCCAAAGGATAGCAAGTCCGATGACGCCACCCATCAAAGCTTTCCAGCCAATATTGCGGAAATACCACCCCATGTGCATACGTTCCATCTTCATCAGGGCAAGACCGCTGATTGTACCGATACCAAGAACGTTACCACCAGCCATTACGCAATATGCAATCATCTGCCAGTAGATACCATTGGTTTGATAATCAGTAAGCATGCTGAATGAAGGATCATTCACATTTGCCAGATCATGAAGGGAGAAAAAGTTCATGGCTGTAGCAAAGTTGTCAAGTACAGTACTGATGATACCAGCCAAGACGCCATGCAACAGCACGCCAGGACGCTTATCATCCATACCGACAGAGTTGAGAAGAGTAGAAAAATCGTCAAAAGCTCCGGTTTCCTTCACCACTCCGATGGCAAGCATGATACCCATCACGAAGAGAATCATCTGGACGACTCCGTATTGGAACACTCTAGGAGTGCGACGGTCAGCCATCGCATCCATATTCATGAGTTTACGGTTGAATATCTCGTTCACAATCCAAAGTACGCCCAATACGCAGAGCGCACCGAGGAAAGGACTTAATTTCGTAATATTATGGAAGGTAGGGATAAACCACAATCCACCGATGCCCACAAAGAGCATCAGCAAGCGCTGCCATACATTGAGACGGGTATCATCCCCGCGGTATGGCATAGCAATCCATTCTGTCTCTACCCTTTCAGGCAGCATGCGCTGCATCATCAACAACGGAATGAGCCAGGCTGCAAGACATGGCAACAGAAGCGACAGGAAATAATGAGTAGCCGTGACAGCACCCATATTCCACATCACCAGTCCTTCCGGATTTCCGATAACGGTAAGAGCTCCGCCACAGTTGGCAGAAAGAAGAATGGCACCTCCATACACCATGCGCTGACGACGGTTTGGAATTACCCCATGCATCATCGTAAGCATCATCACTGTTGTAGTAAGATTATCGAGATTTGCCGAGATAACAAAGGTTACGGCAGCGAGAATCCATAGCATTTTTTTGGCGCTTCGGGTACGTAACAACTGGCGTATGAAATCGAAGCAACCATTGTTATTGAGAATTTCAACTATCGTCATAGTAGCAAGCAGGAAGAGTACGATTTCTGCAGCTCTACCCACATAAGGAAGGAAGATGTTACGGGCAATAAAATACTTCACCGTTGTACTGGTGGATTCTATCTCGTTCCACATTCCGAGATTCAGATAACGTGAATAATCAGAAGAGTGTTCACTGGTCACGAAGTCCATACCGAAACAGATATAGAGAACCCATCCTACCGTTCCAGCAAAGATGGCTACGGCAGCACGGTTCACCTTGGTAATATTCTCAGTTGCAATGAGAATATATGCCAGTATCAGTATGGCAAGGATGACTAGTGTCATATCATTTATTTTATTATATTCATTACATTTTGAACGCAAAGGTAACAATTATTTTGTTATCGCCAACATTTCGGTGTCTTTTTTTTAATGAATTTAACTCATTTTCATACAAATGAAAATTTCGCCCGTTTTTTTCTTTCGCCATTATTTTTCTTCCCTCTTCATTTTCATCATAGAATCAGATGAAAACTCGGATAACAGAGAAGAACATCACAGGAAGAAATATCGAGGAGGAAGTTATCAGAACATTTTAAAGGTTATGCGCATATATATATTATGTATTTCCCCGAAGGAACCCACCAAAAATAGTGATTTTAGTTAAATATTACTAACAAAAAGAAGAAAATCAAGAGTAAATGCCTGTAACTCAAAGAAAATGAGTAATTTTGCGCCCGATTTATACAATTCACATAAAGTCAAACTTTATTAATTTTAATTTTTTAATTATTTTTTATGTCAGATTTAAAGAACGTAAAGCCATTGGACGACTTCAATTGGGATGAGTTTGAGAATGGCGCAAGCGCAAACGTCAGCAAAACAGACCTCGAGAAGGCCTATGACGAAACTCTTAACAAGGTAACAGAACACCAGGTTGTAGAGGGTACAGTAATCTCTGTAGACAAGAAAGAGGTTATCGTAAACATCGGTTACAAGAGCGATGGTATTATCCCTGCTTCTGAATTCCGTTACAACCCAGACCTCAAGGTAGGCGACAAGGTTGAGGTTTATGTAGAGAACCAGGAGGACGTAAAGGGCCAGTTGGTACTCTCTCACAAGAAGGCTCGCCTCAGCAAGTCTTGGGAGCGTGTTAATGCAGCTCTCGAGAACGAGGAAGTTATCCAGGGTTACATCAAGTGCCGCACTAAGGGCGGTATGATCGTTGACGTTTTCGGTATCGAAGCTTTCTTGCCAGGAAGCCAGATCGACGTTCACCCTATACGTGACTACGACGTATTCGTAGGCAAGACAATGGAGTTCAAGGTTGTAAAGATCAACCAGGAGTTCCGCAATGTCGTTGTATCTCACAAGGCTCTCATCGAGCAGGAGCTCGAGCAGCAGCGTAAGGAGATCATCGGCAAGCTCGAGAAGGGTCAGATCCTCGAGGGTACCGTTAAGAACATCACTACTTACGGTGTATTCGTTGACCTCGGCGGTGTTGACGGTTTGATCCACATCACAGACCTCTCTTGGGGTCGCGTAAGCGATCCACACGAGGTTGTATCTCTCGACCAGAAGATCAACGTTGTTATCCTCGACTTCGATGAGGAGAAGAAGCGTATCGCTCTCGGTTTGAAGCAGCTCACCCCACATCCATGGGATGCTCTCGACGAGAACCTCAAGGTAGGTGACCACGTTAAGGGTAAGGTAGTGGTTATGGCTGACTACGGTGCATTCGTTGAGATTGCTCCAGGTGTAGAGGGCTTGATCCACGTATCTGAGATGTCTTGGAGCCAGCACTTGCGTTCTGCTCAGGACTTCATGAAGGTAGGTGACGAGGTAGAGGCAGTTATCCTGACTCTCGACCGCGCTGAGCGCAAGATGAGCCTTGGTATCAAGCAGCTCAAGGAAGATCCATGGGAGGCTATCGAGGCTAAGTTCCCTGTTGGCAGCAAGCACACAGCTAAGGTTCGCAACTTCACTAACTTCGGTATCTTCGTAGAGCTTGAGGAAGGTGTTGATGGTTTGATCCACATCTCTGACCTCTCTTGGACTAAGAAGGTTAAGCACCCATCTGAGTTCACTTCTGTAGGCGCTTCTATCGACGTAGTAGTTCTAGAAATCGATAAGGAGAACCGTCGCTTGAGCCTCGGCCACAAGCAGTTGGAGAAGAACCCATGGGATGAGTATGAGGCAATCTACACTCCAGGTTCTGTTCACCAGGGTACTATCACTGAGTTGATGGACAAGGGTGCTGTTGTAGCTCTCGCTGAAGGTGGTGAAGGTTTCGCTACTCCTAAGCACCTCACTAAGGAGGACGGCACAATGGCTAAGAAGGGCGAGACTCTCGACTTCAAGGTTATCGAGTTCGTTAAGGAGACAAAGCGCATTATCCTCTCTCACTCTCGTACATTCGAGGAGGGTAACGAGCCAGTTGCTAAGCCAGCTCACAAGCGTGCAAACGGCGGTCGCAAGAACAACAACGAGACAGCTATGATCAACAACGTTGCTGCTAGCACATCACTCGGTGATATCGATGCACTCGCTAAGTTGAAGGCTCAGATGGAGGGCAAGGCTTAATCTTAAACAGATCAGGCATTTGCTATTCATTAGCTAAATAAACATTCAGGGGACTGAAATTTCAGTAATGAGATTTCAGTCCCCTTTTTTATTATGTGTATTAAAAAACTATCAGGCGCTATCGGCCAACTTCAGTAAACTCATCTCTACTAATTCATGTCCTAAAACCACTAATTCATGGTATTTTTCTATAAAAACATGTCGAAAAACTCAAAAACCTTTGGTAGTTTCAAGTTTTCTGTTTATCTTTGCAACCGATAAAGCAATAATTTATATGAGCTAGAGAAATCATTCTCTCAAGAATTATCTGAAAAGAAAGAGAAGCGATTCTCCAAATTACAAAAGAAAAAGAAAGTTCAAGATATGAAACAGTCAAGATTTATAGTAGCCGCTCTATCAATGAGTTGCATCACTACCCTCTCCTCTTGCTTCAAGGAAGAACCGCTCAATGCCGAATGCGACATCGAGCAGGCATACATACATGCAGACAACAAGATTTTATTGAACTTATTGTTCACTAATCCATCTGATACATTGGTCAATGTACAGAGTGATCAGACAAACATCGAGTTCACGATGAGACCATTTGCCGCCCTTACCAAACAGGCGCCAATATTCCGCCTCACACCTGGAGCGACCATCTCACCAGAAAGTGGAAGCCTTCAGGATTTCTCAAAAGGACCAGTAACATATACAGTTACTTCAGAAGACAAGCAATGGAGCCGCACCTATCAGGTAAGCATCAAGAAGGGACAGACCACCATGCCAAACGAGATTGAATTCGAATTTGAAGACGCATACCTCAGCAAGGGATACTACAACTGGCAAGAGAACTGGAACGGCAATAAACTCAACATCTGGGCTACCGGAAACTCAGGATTCAAAATGAGTAACAGTTCATCTAAACCGGAAGAATATCCTACCGTGATGATAGAAGATGGACACAGGAGAAAGGGAGTGCAACTCACAACCCGACGCACAAGCAAGATCGCTGATATGGTACACAAGCCTATCGCTGCCGGCAACCTCTTCATCGGACAGTTTGATGCCACCGATGCCCTGCGCGATGCGATGAAGGCAACAAAGTTTGGTCATCCATTCAGTTTCAGCGCCAAGCCTGCTAAGTTAGAAGGATGGTATAAGTATCAGGCTGGCGAAAAATTCACCGACAAGAATATGCAAGAACTTGACCGCCATGACTACGGAACCATCTATGCTGTACTCTATGAGAACATCGATGAAAAGGGAAATGCCGTATTACTCTACGGAGATAATGTACAGACCAGTAAACAGATAGTGGCACTTGCTCTGGTAGGTGAAACCCATGATGACAACGGAAAAATTGCCATTGGCAACACGCCGGAATGGCATCACTTCAGCGTAGATTTCGAGTATAAGAAAACCATAGACCTAATCAAGTTGAAGAATGGTGGCTACAGTCTCGCTATTGTCAGTTCATCCAGTTCCGATGGAGCTAACTTCCTGGGTGCCGTAGGCAGTACCCTTTGGATAGACAGTTTCAAGTTGATTTGCAAATAAGCTAAGGAGGAAACTATATAATGAAGAAGATAACAATATTGGCACTCCTGCTGACATGGGGCACTGCCTCATGGGCAGGAGAAAATGAGAATCAGAAGACCGAGGAGCAGAAGCAGGTAGCAGAAAATAAGCGCACTCCATGGAACAAATATCTACACGGCTACCAGTATCAGGCTCGCGTGGCGTATAATATTGGAGGCACAGCCCCTATCGGTCTTCCTGCTACCATCCGCACACTACACAGCTATACGCTGCAACCTAACTTCAGTCTGGGTATCGATGCCTATCACCCACTTTCAGGCAAATGGGGATTCGTTGGAGGTCTGCACTTTGAAAACAAGGGCATGAAGATTGATGCAGGCGTAAAAAACTATTATATGAGGATAGTTCGTGGAGGCGATGAGCTGAAAGGTATATTTACAGGCAACGTGGTTACGAAGGTAAACATGAGTCTTATCACGGTACCATTGCAGGCAACATACGATATTTGCGACAACCTCCGTTTCAAGTTGGGTCCGTATGTTAGCTATGTGACATCAAAGAAGTTTGAAGGCTGGGCATACGATGGTTACCTCCGCCGCCAGGAGGAAGGTCATCCTAAGGGCGATCCTACTGGACAAAAGGTAAAGTTGGGTCATGATGAAGGCGAGCGTGGTGATTACGATTTCAGCGATGACATGCGCAACTGGCAGGTGGGCGTAGATTTCGGAATAGACTGGCGCTTGAACAACCGCTGGGGCATCTGTGCTGATCTGAGCTGGGGCTTAAATGGTATCTTTAAGAAAGATTTCGAGACCATCGAGCAGACGATGTATCCTATCTACGGCAGCGTAGGTATCACGTATCAGCTGAAGTAATATATAATATAATGTACGCGAACATTATTATATAAATAAATAAAAACAATACAATAATTATTTATGAGTCCACTTTAAAAAGTGGTTTCGTTTAAAAGTTTAACATACATTCG
>ERZ809194.136-NODE-136-length-46964-cov-7.783517_pt1 | contig 46964 bp, 43 predicted proteins | sample MGYA00520517_ERZ809194 | MGnify/ENA primary metagenome ERZ809194 (study PRJEB31570, sample SAMEA3213003) | Homo sapiens | biome: human-gut; feature: human gut; material: fecal | place: Sweden | collected 2011 ... | reverse complement strand
CATACATTTTGTTTGTATGCCTTGATAGCTGTCAATTCTTAACTTAATGACATTGGGCACCGCCTGCTTTTTCTAGTCCTTAACCAAATTAATAATCTCTTTCGCAACACCATGATTATCATTACTATCAATCACTTTTTCCGCTATCTGTTTCAGTGCATTCACACCATTACTCATAGCTCGTGTATGCTTATAGTCTTTAAAAAGACTCAAATCATTATAACCATCACCAAATACATAAACATCATTAGAAGTATGAAGTGTTTCTATCACTCTTTTTACCATAAGTGCTTTATTCGCATTCATTGATGTAACTTCAATATTCCACCAGGATGATGAAGTGACATTAATTCCTTCTATTTGATCAAGCCAGTATTTGATTTGATTGATTTTCTGTTCATCATGCACAAATACAAATATCTTTCTTATTTCTTTATAATCTTGAAGATGTTGTTCTGTAAGTTGTGCTGTTGTATCACAAAATACAGTATCAGTAGAATAATCCCCTTCTTTTGTATTAATTTCAAAATCTATATGACGTTCTAATAAGCCATTCATAATAGTATGTGCAATCTTCAAATCGATATTCTCTTTATAGAGAATATCTCCCTGACTATTTCGACATTCCGCACCATTCAATAATACATAATAATCTATATTTACTCCCTTCAACAAAGGAAAAGCTGTCTTGTAACTACGTCCTGTCGCAATAATTCTGTGAATAGGTGATGTATTCAATACTTCTTTAGTAAAGGAATCTACTTCTCCATAACTATTAAGTAATGTGCCGTCTAAATCACTGACAATTGTTTTCATATTATTCTCCAAAAAAGTCAGTTCAAAGAACTGACTAAAGTGATAACTCCATAATAATATCATCAGGCGTTATTGAACCTGTTTTCACCTGAGCAATATCAGTATAGCTGTTATAGTTAGTTACAATCATAATAACTGTCTTCTGACACTGATGTCTTTCTACACCATCTAAGTCCATTATAGTAAGTAGATCTCCCCTCTTAATCTGCTGTCCCATTGTGATTTTTGTATCAAATACTTTTTCATCGGTAATTTTAACTGTATCAATACCTAAATGTAGAAGAATTTCTGCACCTTCATTTGTGATGATTCCAATTGCATGTTGTGATTCACTGATAAAGCTGATTGTACCATCTGCAGGAGCATAGATCTTACCATCAGCTGGTTCAATAGCTGCACATGGTCCCATAATACCTTCTGCAAACATAGGATCTTTAATTTCACTCATTTCAATCGCATCTCCTGATGCAATCGCAAATAAAGATTCACTAGAAACTTCTTTTTCTTCTTTTGGTTCTACAACTTCTTCTTTTTCTGCCTTAGGAACACAGAATAACCATGTAATAGAGAAAGCTACCGCAAATGCGACTAAGTTAACAAGAATATAGAATGGTAACTGTTCATTTAAGTAAAGTAATGTACCTGGAATACCTGTAATACCCATACCTGTTGCTTTAAGATGGAAGATAGAAGCAAGGAATCCACCAACACCTCCACCAATCATTGCAGCGATAAATGGTTTTACTAAACGAAGGTTGACACCAAATACTGCAGGTTCAGTAATACCTAATGCAGCAGATAAAGCAGATGGATAAGCAACCTGTTTCATTTTCTGATCATGAACTTTAATTGCGATAGCTAATACAGCACCTGCCTGTGCAATGTTTCCACAAGTACCAATTGGGTTTAAATAGTTCCAGCCATCATTGGCTAACATACTGATTTCTAAGAAGTTTAAGATATGATGAATACCAAAGATACCAAGTAGCTGTCCAAAACTTCCGTATAATAAGCCACCAAGACCTAGAGGTAACTGCAATAATTTTTCAACTACAAATAATACACCTGTTTCAACTGTATGAAGAACTGGACCAATCGCAAATAATGCGACTGTCATACCAATAAGTAATGTAAGGAATGGAGTAAGAATAAGATCTAATGCATCTGGAATACGTTTTCTTAACCATTTCTCCATATTGGCACCAAGAATACCTGTCACAAAGGCAGGTAATACAGAACCCTGATAACCAGATACCTTTAAGAAATTGAAGAACATCAATGGTTTTGCAGCACCAGAACCAACATCATATGCACTTGGAAGACTAGGACTTACAAGCATTAAACCTAATACAATTCCAATTACAGGACTGCCACCAAAGTTTTTAAATGTTGACCAGCATACAAGTGCAGGAAGGAATGCGAATGCGGTATCCGTTAATACCTGTGTAAATGTAAGTAAGTTTGCAGGAACACTCTTAGTTGTTAAACCAAAAATATGCAAGATAGCTTCTTGAGTCAATAAGCCTCTTAGACCCATGAATAAACCTGTTGCAACAAGTACAGGAATAATTGGCACAAAGACATCAGAGAATGTTCTAATAGCTCTTTGGAATTTATTTCCATATACTATTTTTTCATCGTTGTTATTACCTTCTTCTCCAGTCACCTTGATTACTTCATCATAGACACGATTTACTAAACCTGTCCCTAGAATAATCTGATACTGTCCTGAATTGAAGAATGATCCTTTTACCTTATCTAAAGATTCAATTGCTTTTACGTTGATTTTATCTTTGTTTTTTACTACTAAACGCAATCTTGTTGCGCAATGTCTTACTGAACTAATGTTTTCTTTTGAACCAGTTAATTCAATAATCTTTAATGCAAGTTCTTTATCGTTCATTTTTCTAACCTTTCCTTTTTAATTTGTTAAGCGCTTTACTGATTATATTTATACCTCGTAAAGCGCATTAATTGAATGGAATAACATAATATAAATATGGTTTTTTCTAACTATTTATACTTTTTTTAATATAAATGTGTAAGTTTTAAAATCACCATGTTCTAAAGGTACACATAAGCCCATATGCTGCAGTTCATCTCCACCATATATTTCTTGTGTATGACATTCTAAATAATCAGAATCTTCATCTAAGTATGTTAATTTAAAGTACTTCTGGGCAGTCAGAGGATTATAAAAACGAGTCATTATGACAACATAAACAGTCTTTCTATCAAGACTGACCACTTCCCATCCTAAATGATTTTCATCACATTCAATGGCATGTAATTCACCGTTGAGTGTTTCTTTTCTTATTGTTTTATATTCCTGAATCTGCTTCTTAATATCATCTAATTCATCATCTGTACACTTTGTAAGATCAAGTTCATAACCTAAGTTAAATAGTTTTGCGATATCATAACGTGTCTCTAGGGATGTAATACGTCCTGTCTGGTGATTAGGAACAGCACTAATATGTGCACCTATCACTGATTGTGGATAAAGCAGACTAAAACTATCTTGAATCACACTACGATCGAGTGCATCTGTATTATCGCTGGCCCAGTTTTGACGCATATAACATAAAATACCTGGATCAAAACGTGCACCCCCACTTGAACATCCTTCAAAAAGAACATCTGGATAACGAGATGTAATCACATCAAGCACACGATAAAGACCAAGCATATATCTATGAGCCACTTCTGTACTATACTGAGAGATATGAGAACATACATCACTCATAGGTCTATTCATATCCCATTTGATATAATCAATAAGTCCTGTAGAAAGATAAGAATCAAGCATATGAATTAAATAATTCTGGACATCCTCTCTGGATAGATCAAGAAGATATTCATGACGACCTAAAGTAGGTTCATATCCATCTACTGATAATGCATAATCTGGATGATATATATATAAATCACTGTTTTTACTAATTGCTTCTGGTTCAAACCATAAGCCAAATTTCAAACCATATGATTTAACAAGTTCAGCCGCTTTTTGTATACCACCTGGAAGTTTACTTGTATTACATTTCCAGTCTCCCATAGAATTATGACTATTATTTTCTTTTCTAAACCAGCCATCATCTAAGACAAGTAATTCAATACCTAGTTCACTCGCACGTTTGGCTTGTTCTTCAATCTTTTCTAAAGACACATCATAATACATTGCTTCCCAGGTATTTAATAATACAGGAGGTAATTCCTGTGATTGTGGTAATAAGTGATGACGATAGAGCTCATGGAAATTCATTCTCATCCCTTCTAAACCTGTACTACTATAATTCACGACAACTTCAGGTGTATAGAACTCTTCTCCTTTATGTAAGTGCCAATTATTCATAGAAGGATGTAAACCCATCTGCATACGAACTTTTCCAAATGAATCCTTTTGTATCTTGCAACAATAATTTCCACTATAAATAAAATGCATTGCATATATATCAGAACCTGATATTAATGCCGCAAATGGATGCATTTGTGGACTACTGCTGCCTCTTGTACTTTCTATTTGAAATATACCTGTATTAAGTGCAGATAGCTGAATATTGCCTTCTTTTGCATGTAAGCCATACATTGTCATCACTTGATAATCCTGCGATGGAAGTTCTAAAGAAACAGATTGTGTATTATAAAGAATAAGATCTTCTTTACAGCTTCTAAAAGAAGCTGAAAATGAAAGAACGCCTAAATCCTCATAAATAGTGATATATTGACTCACTTCTAAGCCAATAGGCTTATCTTCATAGACTACTTCTAGTGTCTCACTTCTACCATGACTTTTAAGTGAAGGTAAACCTGGAAGAGTCTTCTTTTCATCTAGCACATGCACTTCCTTCAACAATAATTCACAATAACGTTGATGGTGTGCTTCTACTTCAATGGCAGGTATACGATAATCTCCATGACCTAGTTGTGGATAGAGAAAAGGAAGATCATCAAAAGATGCATTTTCAATACTGACATCATGTTCAGTATTGTAGCTACGTTTGTAGTAAGTCATTGGACTTTTATGATAATGACGAAGTGGTTTTCCTATATATCTTTGTAAAATGTACTTTTGATCTAATACTTCTAATATATAACTGATATGCGTATTTCTAAGATGAATTATACCATTATTTATTGTAATCATTTTAAATCTCCAATCTGTATACGTTGATGTTTTGTGATTCTTTACTACTTGCAAGAAGCAAGTCTTCAGCCTGTGGGTCAAGACGTGCAGAATAAACAAACTCTCCGTTATTCGCAAATATTTCTACACTTGATGTATCCAGCCATATTTCCATATGATTGATTTTTATAGGCCATGATTTCTTTCGATATTTCTGTTCTGCCCAATCATAGCGTTCAATACTTATTCCTTCATCAAAGTGAATGCTTAATTCCTTATTGATTGAAAAAGACATATGTTTCAAAGGACTGATTTCTATCATCGCCTGTCTTTGTATTTTCATATGATTCGTATAAGGAATTTCATGGCATAATTCATACATCTCCCTTACAGGTGACTGTATCAGTTTTCCTTTTTTTACAAATAATTCACGAGGCATTGTTAGACAATGAATATGTCCATCCTTAGCGAATTCTACTTCTTGCGCATCACTAAAACGTGACATCCAGGCAAGCATAATACGTCTTCCTTGATTATCCACAAATGTTTGTGGTGCATAAAAATCATACCCTTCATCCATATGCAGTCCTTTATCTAAATCACTCAATGTATCTATTAAATACACAGCATGCGCATCAAGACATTCATCTGTATCATTATTTCTTGACTGCAGACCATAAATTAATACTTCATGAGCATCAAGTGTAAATAAGTCAGGACATTCTATCATTTCATATTGTTTAGATATTCCAATGATCTTATTAAACTTAAAAGAAGTTCCATCTATTGATGTATATTGAATAATATCTCCTTTTCCTGTTTTCTTATTCTGTCCTCCAATAATCATTTTCCAGACATCTTCCTTGGTCACTTTAGGATCTCTAAAATGACCTGTATAATCATCAGGAAGAGAGAGTACAGAACCATATTTCTTAAAATGTATACCATCCTCAGACTGTGCAAGACATTGTTCAGGATATCTGACACCATTTACTTTCACATTTCCCGTATAATAAAGAGATAGTGTCTCACCATCACTGACTGCACTTCCTGAATACGTCCCATCCTTGTCATAAGCTTCAGAAGCTTGTAATGCGATTACTGGCTCACTCCAATGTATAAGGTCTTGAGAGGTTGTTTTTCCCCATACTTTATATGAGTGGTCTGTCGCATTAGGATTCCATTGGAAAAAGACATAATACTTTCCTTTAAAATAGGAAAGCCCATTTGGGTCATTGATTAACCCTTTTTCTGTTTCTATATGATATGCTTGTTTTCTATTTTTCATACATAACCCTCACTTTATTTACATTAAACAACGTCAAGAATATAATAAGAATAGAAATACATAACGAATATATGGAAAAAACTAACTTAGGGGATCATATGAAAGAATATAAAGAACGTATTCACAGCAAAACCTATAAAGCCAATACGGATTTGTCTTTATACAGTGCTGGAATAGAACAATGTAAAAGTGAATATACCTATGGACCTATTGTAAGATCTTATTATGTGATGCATTTTGTCTTCTCTGGAAAAGGACAACTGACTATTAATGAACATTCCTTTGATGTCAAGGCAGGAGATATTTTCCTCATTCCTGCCAATAAGGTGGCTACCTATCAAGCAGATAAAAACCATCCATGGAAATATGGATGGGTTAATTTCTTAGGTATTAATGCGGAACAATATTTTTACTCCCTTACAAAAGATACACATGATCAATACATTATTCATAATGTTGATGTGAATCAATATTATAAACAGATTGAACATCTATTAGATTTATCCTTTAATACGGATGCTGAATATTTTGAATCAAATAGTATACTTCTTCATATTTTCGCAATGTTGTATGAAGAGTTAAATATCCATTTCAATAATAATGTGAAGTATTCACTTGCCGAAGAAATTCGTCTTTATTTGGATTTGAATTATCAATATAACCTTAAAATGAGTGAGATTGCGGATAAGTTTGGTATTCATGCAAATTATATGACACGATTATTTCATCAGAAATTTGATATTTCACCTAAACAATATCTGCTTTCAATTAAATTAAAAAAGGCTGCAGGCTTGTTACAGAGTACGAATCTCCCTGTATCTACAATTGCAGCCAGTGTGGGCTTTATTGATGCTCTCGCCTTTTCTAAAAAGTTTAGTAAGACATATCATTGTTCACCCACACAATATCGTAAACAAACAAATGAAAAGAAGAAGAATTGAGTTATTTCAATTCTTCTTTTTTATTATTTCATTTGAATAAGTTCGTATTCTCTTGTACCTAAACCAATCTTTTCCGCATGTTCTAATGTTTCTTTCCATCTGACATTAGGATTTGAGTCTAGGAAGTTATCATGATGGTGATGCCAATGTGGATCAGCTAAGTTATCAGATAATTGACTATTAGGCATAGGTGTTGCATGTAAGCATGCATCTACACATGCCTGATCTAAAGCAACGGGATCAAATGACGCAAAGATACCAACATCTGGTAAGATAGGTGCATCGTTTTCACCATGACAGTCACAGTTAGGTGAGATATCTCTTACAAGACTAATATGGAATGTTGGTCTTCCATCACATACTGCCTGCGAATATTCAGCCATCTTTCTACCAAGTATTTCATTCGCATTCCAGTTCTGGTTTTCAATGGCATCAAATACACAAGCCCCAATACATCTGCCACATCCTTTACAGATATCCTGATTGATGACTGCTTTACCATTTTCATAAGTGATTGCATCACTGCCACATTCTTTAGCACAGCGACGACATCCTCTACATAAGTCATCATGTACAAATGGTTTGCCTGAATTATGTTGCTGCATCTTACCAGCACGGCTTCCACAGCCCATACCAATATTCTTAATCGCACCACCAAAACCTGTAGATTCATGGCCTTTAAAATGAGTTAAGCTAATAAAGATATCCGCATCCATGACTGCACGACCAATATAGGCTTCTTTACAATATTCACCATTTCTTACAGGTACTGTAATATCATCAGTTCCTCTTAAACCATCTCCAATAATAATCTGACAACCTGTAGTGATTGTATTAAAACCATTGATATTCGCACAATCTAAATGTTCTAAAGCGTTCTTTCTAGAACCTGGGTATAAAGTATTACAATCTGTTAAGAATGGTTTTCCTCCACATTCCTTAACGACATCTGCAACTGCTTTCGCATAATTAGGACGTAAATAAGATAGGTTACCTAATTCACCAAAATGCATCTTGATAGCTACAAACTTACCATCCATATCAATATCAGTGATTCCTGCTTTCTTAATTAAACGCTGTAATTTTTCAGTTAAACTTACACCAACACGTGTACGAAAGTCTGTAAAATATACTTTTGATTTCTCCATAAACATATCCTCCACAATACTATTCTAAGCCTATAGCAAGGTTAATAGGCAACTAAAAAAGAGCAGACGCGCTACTCTTCTGTTAAACAATCTGAATCAATAATCTGGAAGTTTGCACGATGAATATAAAGTGCTTTACCATCAATCATGAGTTTAGTCATCTTAGGAAGGTTTTCAGGAATTTCCCAATAAACATCATCACCCTGATAAGCCTTAATAGGCTGACCTAATTGAGACTTAACGACTACAACTCTTCTTTTACCAAACAAGTTCTTATACTTATTTAAGTAATTTGCGATAGCTGTATTGGCTGTGATTCCGTCTGCAGTACTATTGATATGCTTCTTAGTAAAGTCTACTTCTGCATCTAATCCCTTCTGTTCAAAGATACATGTATCTCCACAGCTTTCTATTTCATTCCCATCAATTGTGATAGTAACAACTGAAGAAAGACTATATGTTTCTTTTACACTGCCATCAGAATTATATGATGATTCTTTTACTTTATTACCTGTAATCTTGATCTTCTGACCTTTTGTTTCAAATACTTTATTACCATAATTATCATATGTATCAATTGTATAACCATTCCCAATCAAACTACCTTTAATGTCATTGAGCTTAGATTTGAAATAAGAACATCCACATAATGATAAACATACTAAAGTAACTGTAAAAATCTTCATTATTCTTTTCATTTTATTCACCTACACTCTTAATCACATTTACATCATTCATTTCAATATAACGAATATGAATTGTTTCACCTGCTTTTAAGAAAACCAGTGTGTTTTCATTTTCTGATGTAATGACTGCTTTGTATTTCTTCCCTTCTGTATCCACGATAAATAGCTTAGATTTGCCATCTACATTAAGAATTTGTACATTTGCGATTGTGATATCCTTCTTCTTAGTTTCTGTATCAGACTCTTCTGTAATTGTCTGAGAAGAAAGGAAACTCTTCTTAAGTAATTCTAGATTCTTAACTGAATCTGCAGAATAAACAGAGACCTTCTGATAGTCTTTCGCATCTACCATCGCATACTGTTTAATAAGTCCTCCACTATCTTTAAGTGAAATCAAATAAACAGGATGACCACCTACATTGACTAACAATGGGAATGTAGCATCATAACCATAGTTCTTGACTTCACCTTCTGCAGATTTCATTGCGGCTTTTTCATTTGCCCCAGAACAAGAGAAACGTAAAGTTTGATGAGTACGTAAGTTAGATAATACAAATCCTAAGTTAGATGAATCTTTATTCGCAGAAGTAATACCACTATAGATCCAGATATCGCCATCTTTTTCTAAATAGTTATAACCTTCAGATGTGACTGTCACATTCTTCTGTCCTAAGACAGAGTTAAAGAATCCATCCTGTAAGCTTCCGTTTTCATCTATTTCAGTCATAATGAGTTCTTCTGGATATACACGATCCACCCATTTCGGTACTTTGTCTTTATCATATTTCTTAGATTTACCAGTAATTGGATCAAAGAGGACAGCACCAGTGACCTTCTTCTTATTGCTTACACCAAAGTAAGTATATGTTGTACATACATACCATGGATGTCCTTTTTCATCTACTTCAAATGAAGGAGAACCAAAGATGGATGTAGGATAAGATAATTGTAGTTTACGATTTAAATTATGATTAAGAATGGCAGAAGGTACATATTTCATACCATTTAAACCTAAATCCTTTAACTTAACGATTTCTGCCTTACCATTAGTAGAATTCACTGTAATATAAGCAGGAATACCATTCTTACTATTAGTAAGATATTTAAAGAAACTTGCATATTCAAGTGGAGTGACACGATAGACACTATTCTTATAAGAAATCTGTGTATAATCATTACTTACTTCAAACTGAGAGACATATTCTGGAATCTCACCCATGACCTTGTCTCCAAGCTTTACAGTACTCTTACGGTCAATAATAGGTGTCTTAGAGAAGTCTACTTCATGTAATGTTTTATTATTAAACTTTACATTTTCTACTTCTATACGACTTGCATAACGTGATGCATGGAAGATCTTACTTGTGAATAAATCAGTCACTAAAACACCTGCCACAATCAATGCCACTGCAGCACCTAAATAACCTACCTTTTCAGGTTTAAATTTCTTACCAAGTAATGTGCTATAAGAAGTACAAGCACCATAAATACATAACGCGACAATAATAAATATCCAGAATTCTATCGCATGAATATTTAATGCTGGCGTATAGAAATAATAAATTAGTAATACAAGAATAATAGACACCAACATAGACTTAAATTCTATTTTTTTCATATATTTTTCCCCCTTGGAAATATCATTCGCTTAATGTTGTGATTCTACAAGTCATCTTTTTATTAAGTGAAAGCACTGGTGTGTCTTTAAAATAAACTCTATCTGTAAAGACAAGTTCTCCACCATTTATAAATACTTCTACACTACTAGAATCAATCAATAGCTTCATAGATTGATATTCTTTAATAGTCCCTACACGTTCTGTCTGATTCATTACAATTACTTTATGATTATTTACTGTAAGTGTATAGAGATTACTTAGATTGAGAGATACACCATCATAAATATCTAAATCTATTTCTACTTGTCTAGAAGGAAGTAGATAGTCTGTGACTTCTACTTTTTTAGACTCACATCTTAATAATGCAAGTTCTTCTACTGGCATCATATAAAGATGATTATCATGAATAGTAAGTTCTCTAGGGAAGGTCATAGCCCCTGACCACCCTTCTTCTTTTTCAGGGAATTCACTATGCCACATATCCATCCAAGCCATGAGTATACGTCTACCATCTGGTGCAAGCATTGTAGTCGCTGCATAGAAGTCATGCCCATGATCTAATTCAATAAATGTATCTTTGATCTTATAACCTGTTTGATGGTAGTTTCTGTATTTTTCACCATCTTCTTTAATACCTTGTGGTGACATGAGTAATACATTCACTCCATTAAGTCTAAATAAATCAGGACATTCCCACATCTTACCTTCATGATCAATTGTAGAAGCATGCCCATATTCACCTAAATAGTCCCAATTGATTAAATCATCTGATTGATAAATGAGTACATGTCCTCTTCCATCTTCCTTCTGACCACCAATAATCATCTTAAAATGATCATCTTCTCGCCATACTTTAGGATCACGGAAATGATATGTATTATCTTCAGGTGGTTCACTAATCACTGGATTTCCTTCATACTTATGAAAATGAATACCATCTTCACTCCAGGCAATATTCACATTCTGATGGAATGTGGTATGTTCAGGATCATCATATATATTACCTGTATAAATTAGATACAAACGATTGTTGTATTCTACTGCACTTCCTGAGAAACAGCCATCAAGATCTTCTTTATCTCCTGGAATTAAGGCAATCGGTAATTTCTCCCAGTGAACTAAATCCTTACTTCTTACATGGCCCCAATGCATAGGTCCCCATACAGGTTCATCTGGGTAGTATTGATAGAATAAGTGATAATATTCCCGGAAATAAGAAAAACCATTTGGATCATTGATCCAGCCATGTTCAGGACATACATGGTATTTTAAACGGTATGTCATACTAATCTCCTTTGTGCTGATTAAGATGTAATGTGAATGTATTAATATCTCCTCTATAACGGGCAATAGAATATTCTATTGAATTCTTTTGTGTATCATAACCAATAGAGCGGAAATAGAATAATGGTTCTCCTTCATCTATATCTAACATATCCGCAATAGTATCATCTGCAAGAGCTATTTCTAATGTACGATCAATTGTTTCAATACTATGTCCCTGTTTCTCAAAAACATCATAGAGCCTAATATGCGTAAAGTCGGTATCGAGTAAACCCGGAAATAAAGAAACAGGAATATAGGTTGTAATAAAGACATTGGGATTATAATCTGTATAACGTAAACGAACAAGCTTATAGACTAAATCTTTTTCATGAATCTGTAGAGATTTCGCAATCTCTTTAGATGCTTCTTCCATTTTAAATGTAATCACCTGTGTTTTAGATACAACACCATGTCTTTTCATCTGTGTATCAAAGCTTGATATTGATTGAGTAAAATCTTGAATTACTTTAGGTGCACATACAATCGTACCACGTTTCTTTTTCTTTTCTAAATAACCTGCATCTACTAAGATTTGCACAGCTTTTCTAATCGTTGGACGACTCACATTGTATAAATCAGAAAGTTCATGTTCTGTAGGAATAATGGTTCCTTCTGAATATTCACCCGATGTAATTTTATCTAATAAGTCTTTCTTTACATCTAAATATAAAGCGCTCATAAGAGTCCCTCCTCCCTATATATATACTATTTTATCACACAAAAAGCACAAGTGATATATTTACATATTGCTGACATAATAAAGTTATAATGTTAGTATATATGTAAAGGAGAGATGATTATGAAAGAATATACTATTGATGAATTAGCACAGATGATTGATCATACTAATCTCCATACTGATGCTTCTAGTAAAGATATGGAAAAACTATGTAATGAGGCTAAGGATTATCATTTTAAAATGGTTGCGATTAATCAGGTACAGTCTCATTTATGTGCAAAACTACTAAAGGGTACTGATATTCATGTAGGAGCTGCCATCTCATTTCCTCTAGGACAAACTACTATTGCCTCTAAGGTATTTGATACAAATAATGCGATTGAAGAAGGCGCTACAGAGATTGATTATGTGATCAATCAAACAGAAGTTAAGAATAAGAACTGGGATTATATTAAAGATGAAATGACACAGATTGTAGATGCATGTCATGCCCATCATATTCCTTGTAAAGTAATATTTGAAAACTGTTATTTGGATGACAAAGAAAAGATCAAGTTATGTGAAATTGCGAAAGAGGTTAAACCTGATTTTATTAAAACATCTACTGGTTTTGGAACAGGTGGTGCAACATTCGAAGATGTCGCATTAATGAAGAAATATGTGGGTGATGAAGTAGAAGTAAAAGCTGCAGGTGGTATTAGAGATGCAAATACTTTTATTAAGATGATTCAAAATGGAGCGACACGTATTGGTACGAGTGCAGGAGTCTCTATTATTGAAGAATTAAAGAAAAAAGCTGTAAATGGTATTATTAAGATTTAAAAAGGTCGTAAGACCTTTTTTTCGTATATAATAGTGTCAAGGAGGGTTTTCTTATGGGATTCCAAATTTTTAATTTTGAAGATAATAGTAATGTTTCTGTAGTAAGTCGTAAAGGGATTTTTAAAGTCATTCAATATGATAAGGATTTAAGCTGTACTGCAGAGGATGCACAAACTAAGTTCTATATGAGTCAGATGAATGTAAAGAAAAGACAACTAATGATTACTTTAAATGATGAAAGTGTCAATATACAGCCAGGGGCAATGCAGTGGTATGTGGGTGATGTACATCAGACAACAGGTTTAAAGGGTATTGGAGATACAATCAAGAAGTTCTTTAATGCCCAGGTCACTGGTGAATCTACCATTAAACCACAATATGTTGGTACAGGTGTAATAGTCACAGAACCAAGTTATAAACATTATATTATTGAAGATCTAGATGATTGGAATGGAGCGATGTGTGTAGAGGATGGTTTATATTGTGCATCTGAAACCAAAGTCAGCTTAAGTGCATCTATGATTAAAAGTGTATCAGGACAAACTATTGGTGAAGAAGGATTATTTAATCTATGTCTAAAAGGTTCTGGTAAAGTAGTCTTAGAATGTGATGTACCACAAGAAGAACTTATCACAATAGATTTACATAACGATACGTTAAAGATTGACGGTTCATTCGCCATTGCCTGGAGTGAAAACCTTGACTTTACAGTAGAAAGAAGCGGTAAAACACTCATTGGTTCAGCTATGAGTGGTGAAGGTTTAGTTAATGTTTATCGCGGTACAGGAAGAGTATTAATCAAACCACAGATTTAAAAACATCCACTACTCGTGGATGTTTTCATTATGCGCATAATCTTCTATAAGATATTCTGAAAGCAACATATAGATATCTCTCATACAGTTTTTTGGTACACGCGATATATTCATTACCTTCATCTCTTTACCATATAAAATATAATTCGCATCTGTACAATAGATTTCTACTAGTCTTGCAAGAGTAGTTGAAGATGGTACACATGCATCATTTTCATACTTTCCTATAGTTGTACGATCTAAATCAATACGTCTTGCCACTTCTTCCTGTGAATATCCTAATTTATTTCTTGCTTCTCTTAATCTCTCTCCCATTGACATATCTATTTACCTCTATGCCTTAAGCATAGAAACACCAGAATACTATTCAAAAAAGTTAATAACTTAAAATCAATGTCAGGAGTTTTCACTCCTGGCATTTTATAGTTTAAGCAAACTCTAATTCTATTTAGTTACTCTTAAAAACAGGAAAAATAAACATAATGCTTTGATTCTGATCATTGAAAATCATCCATTAAGTATAGACACAATCTATTAACCTATTTACTTTTATATATTTGAGAATTGTCATAAAAATTAAATTGCTTTTTCTAAGAAAAAATTTTTGAATACCCATAATATACAGGAAACAATATTTTTTATCTTTTTTTGTTCTTTCTAATGTTATTTAAAAGAATCTTATAAAAACGTATTTATAGCAAACCAATGGTTTCTTGATAAAAAAATTATTAAATTAAATTTCCATAATTCATATCAGCTAGTCATAATAATTAAAAATATAGTTAATCAATGCCTCTTTATCAGAAAAAACATTTAATATATTGTCTTCATCAAGAATAATCTCTTCAGATATAACTACTTCATTTTTATTATCAACTAATTTTGCTATCAGCCAATTACTTTCTTGTATAAATAATGCATTCCCGTTCTTTTCTTTCAAGATTTCTTCATCATAAGACATAAACTCAATAAGATCGTTTAATTCAGTATCACTTTTTACATATCTTAATAAATCACTTGCAATATCTTCATTGTTCAGCTCTAACAATCCATCAAAGTTCTTATATAAAGTTCCTTTCACATTACCAACTGCAAATAATTTGAGTTCAAATTCATCAAAACTAGCAGACCCAATATATCCATGGTGCCAAATACAACTATTACAGTCTTTAATCAAATTATCCCTATTAAAGTGAATATCAAGATCATTTCGTAGTCCTGAGATAATGATATTTGTTACTTCTTTATTAAGAAACAAATTATCATTTGTAACATCATAAAAAAAAAAAGAAGCAATATCCGTATTCAATGCAATGCAAATTTTTTCTAATTTTTCTATTGTCGGACAACTTTCATTTCTCTCAAGCCTTCCATAATATTTTTCGTTAATCCCTGCTTTATAAGCTAATTCTTCCTGAGTCAAGTTAAAAGATAAACGATATGCTTTTAGCTTATTGCCTATATCCATAATTTCACAACCTTTGTCAACCGTATATATGTGGTACTTTAAATTGTACATTTATTTTAAACTTAAATCAATCCCAGGGAAAAATAACTCTAAATACAAAGGAAGATTTTATGGAAAATTTATGGCTATTAACTGAGGAAAGACCTAAACCTTCAGTAATATTACAAATTGTAGAAATGTACTGTAATGATTTTGATGACGAAATTACCTTAAAAGAAGAAGTAAGAATCAAGCCAATCATAGAGAACGGAGTTTTCAAATTTATATATGTAATCGAAGGTCTAAAAGTAGCTGGAGCAAATAACATCTACATCAAGACGGTTAGCGGAAGTTCTAGTTTCCTTGATTTTCTCTTGTTCAAGCAAAAATGTGCTCCAAAAGAAGGTTGCTCTACTGACAACTTGATTATGGCAATTGAAGAAACTAAAACTAGCGACGATGAGTCTCGTAATACCGGCGTATATCAAAGAGGTTCGAAATTTGTATATATAACTCCATATTACGACAAAGTTAAGTTATATATGTTATATAACGAAGAACTTGAGGCTCGAGAAGACAAAAAGCCTTCAGATACAAGTATATTTGGAACAAATATATTGCTTACTCTAGGTGTTACTATAGTAGGGAAAGATATATCAAGATGGTTTAAGCCATTCAAATCATTAGATGATCTAATAAACTTCAAAGCCAGTATGAGAAAACCTCCTGCAGGAAATGTGCCAATTGAAATCAAAAAATTTCCAGAGAGAATTGAAATATCCGGAAGATTATCAAAGCCAGCTGATGCCGGAAATATTGGTCATGATCCAAATATAGGTGCTTTATCAATGATTTCCAAATGCATTAGAGCACTTGGATGGGATAAAGATATAGTCATTACTCTGCATGGTGTAACACAGGCTTATGTAAATAAAACGAAAGGTAAGAATAAGTTCCTATATATTTGTAATATTCTTGGACTTACACTTGATGGAATTGTAATGCCTAAAGATGTTTCACTACCTGAACTTTATTGGCATTACGAAATGAGTTCTGAAAAAATGACATCAATTCTATTACATGTTCTTGGAATGTATAACGGTATGTATGGCGTATATGAAAATCACGCAGGCTGTGAACGAGGATATTTCCGAACAAAATCTGGAGAACTAATTACTCTTCCCAAAAAAGATAAACAAGGAGTTAATTTATATCTACCTGATGTTGTTTTATATGATGAACCTTCAAATATTATCCTTTTAGTAGAAGGAAAAAAACTGTCGACCTTATCAAATGGTATTGAAGAAATTCAATATTACGACAGTATTGAAAACGAATATATAAAACCAGCTTATAAAGGAGTAACTATACTTCGCTGCATCAGCATTTTTGGTGGAAATGATTCCGGATATTTACATAAAGATGTCCTTATCTATATGAATTTTTCTGGAAAAATATTTATCAATCCTAATGCTCCAGAATGTGTAAAGTCTATGTTCAGACATGTTGGAGTAGACATATAAAACACTTAACAAGGAGGAATTATTATGATCTTAAGAGATGAATATGTTATCACACCTGAATTATATGAAGAAGCACTAACTTACGCACAGCAATCTCGTGCATTCACTTCTAACAGACATGATTTTCATGCTGGTGGTTTAAGCAATAAACAGCAAAAAATGCTTGAAGGAAAGCTCGGTGAAAAAGGATTTAAAATGTTCTTGATTGAAAATAATATTCCATTTATCGAAGATCATTCTTCGCCACACGAAAGAGATGAATATGATTTTTTATTAAGAACAGAATCAAAAAGATTTTTATTAGATGTAAAAACTCGTACAAAACATTTCCATACTCGTACATTAGAAATGGTCGAACAAGCTAAATCCCATCCTAAGGACATTTTTATTTCTGTGCGTTTATTTCCAGAGAGAAATACAGTTAAATTATTAGGTTGGTACACTTTTGAAGATATGATAAATGTTAACAGAATAGAAAATAATGGTTATCTTGATAATTACGTAATGTATGACTCAGATCTTCGACCAATGGAAAGTCTGTACAGTAAAGTTTTGGTAAACTGTATCTAACATACAGATAATTATTGTTATTTAAATATAATCAAGAAAAGAGAAGTGACAAATTTGTCACTTCTCTTTTCTAAATACTAAAATATATTGATGAATCTGATTTGCAACAAATGAGAAAGGATATCCATATGGGAATAATTTTGCTGTTTGGTCTGCCCATATTTTTAATCCCTTGTAATTTAGATTTTCTATTTCATTCATTTTATTAATAATCTCAGCATGTAGTAAATTAGTATTTTTACCATTTGGTTGCAAATCCTTAATAAATATCACAACATGTCCCCTTTTCTTGACATATGGAAGAATCATTTCTACTGATTTTTTTAAATTATTAAAAAAGCAATCGAGGTCTAAATTACCAAAATCTTTATCACTATCAGTAAATGGTGTTGCAACATTACCATATATCTTAATATCTGCACCTGTTTTTTCTCGACTCATCATATTACCATATGGTGGATCAAGTAATACCAAGCTAATGTCTTCTCCATTAAGAAGATTATTTATCTTGTTTCTGTCAGACAGTATTTCTAGACAATCTCCTTCAATACATTCAAATTCAGGAACACCTATTTCTTTAGCAGCCAACTTATACGCCTCAATATATTTAGGATTCAAATCAATACCTATTGCTCTTCTTCCACACGCTCCTGCACCAAGAAGAGTTCCGCCAACACCCATAAAATAATCAAAGACTAATTCGTTTTCTTTTGTGAAAAATAGAATAATATCTCTCATAAGTTGTGGAGGTTTAGGTGTCGGGTGAATTTTTCGAATTTTATGAGCAAATGAATCTTCCCCAGATGTTTTGTATTTAGTATTAATTACCGAATTGATAAAATAAGTCCATTCCCCACCAGACAGATGATTCAACGTGTTATTAAGTTGATATTTTCTTCCATCTTGCAGCATGACAGTCTTTTTCGACTTTCCGATAATTTTTGCGTTATTTATATTTTCAACAACCCATCCTGGCAATTTATTTAAATCATAATCAGGATACACCAAGCCAAAGGATTCAGCATTTTCGTAAGCTTCGTCTACGTAAGGCTTAGCCTTTTTTATTTTTTGCTTAATTATTTTATTCACTTCTATCTCTATATCTTGAATGATAGATTCATAATTTGAAATACCCGCTTCAGACAGTTTTTTTGAAACAACCTCCATATCTAAAACAGACTCATTTGTTCTCATTGGACATAATCCTCACTTTCAAAATTAGTAATCACTACTTCAACTGTCTTAGCATCTCTTTCTTTAAAATGATAGCTACAATTCGAATAAGATTTATCTAAATAATAAACCTTATACTTTTTACTCCATTCAATCAATAAGTCATTCGAAAGACCTTTATGATATAAAACATTAGATAATGCAAATTTTACACCACGATCATTTAAACCATCTAATAAATTAAGCAGCTGACATTCTTCTAATTCTGTCCAATCTTTAAACCCTCGTTTCCCATCATTATATGAACCCGTTGAAATTAAATATGGCGGATCACAATAAACCAAATCATTTATACCTAATGTGTTCAAATCAACACTCAAAAAATCATCATTATAAAAATTTATATTTTTATTTTTTAAAGCTTCACAAAAAGCAATAAGATTCTTTTCAATCGAATCATTATAACTACTTCTATCTTTACCGAAAGGTGTATTAAATTTCTGATTATTATTAAATCTTATCTGATGATTAAACGAATAAAAGGTAAGAACAAAAAAATCAACTATATTTTTATTAGTATTATATCTATCACGCAACAAATTATATCCTTCTACATTTTGTTTTGTTAGTTTAAACTCTGCAATCCTATTTTTAATTTGATCAATTACTTCTTCAGTTGGAGTCATTTCCAAGAATTTATACAAATCAATTAAATAACTAATTTGATCATTACATATTATAGTTTTTGCAGATGAATTAATACCTACATTAAAGCCTCCAGCAAACAAATCCACAAATGTATCAATATTTTTAGGAAAGATTTTAAAGAGTGAATTTAATAATTTATATTTCCCACCTGTATAATTAAGTGGACTTTTTATATATTTCATTTTATTCCTCCTATTTTTCAATGTATACCAGCATTTCTTTTAATTGTTCTTTGTCTCCTTGAGCACGGCTTTTATATCTTCTGTAAGGAATCCAATATATTTTAAATGTATCTGGTTTTCCATATTTTTTCATTATGTATTCGATATCTTCAACACTCATCAACCCATCCGTGCTATAACTTAATATAATATGTTTAAAAGACGCATTATTAATTAATTCATCGAATGCATTGATAACTTTTGTTTTAAGGCAAAAATCGGACTTATTATTTTCATAAGGTCTTTGTGCAGTTACACCACGAACCTCTGGATAATCATATTTAGCTGCTGTCTCTAAAACATGATAGTTTGGTAGATATTGTCTACCATTATAAGGCGGATCTATATATAAAATATCACCAGTGATTCTTTTTAAGAGTTCCACTCCATCTTCATTGAAACATTTATTATTTCTTCCATTATGATATACTTCCAATCTATAAACTTCATATTTCTTATGAGATCTTCTTTCCCACGTCTTATGAAATGCTCCATAAGTTCCTGAAATATTGGAAACAAAAGGTATTCCTTCAACTATGCATGCTATTAAATAATAATACTCATCATCGTTTATCAATTTACTTTGATACCATTCTTCAACAGTGATTCTCGCAAAATCAATACGTAAAGCATTATCATCTTTTAAATACATTCTTCCTCCAGTAGGTGCATACGTATTCTGAAAGAAACGTTTTTCTTGTGGTATTACTTCCATTTCAATATCTGAAAGATTATTAAAATAATCAATCGGATCTTCTATTCCCTTTTCATCTTTAAGTTTTTTAAATACCGGTAAATTATCATTTTGTACAGTACTTCTCTGAAGGACATAAGAAAAATATAATAAATCATTTGAATACACTTCGTACCACTTTTTGAAATATCTAGCTACTGTTGCTGTTCCAGAAAAAATATCACAAAACACTTTGGCATCCGGTGCCTTTTCATCAATTACCTCTTTTATATTGTCTAGCAACAATGTTTTACAACCTATAAACCTCATTTTTCAATCTCTCCATTCAATTGTTTAAATATATTTTCTATTCCAAGACGAACAATTTCCGACTTGGAGCAGCCTAATTTTGCTGCACACAACTCCAACTTTTCTTTCAAATCACTATCTACTCTAGCTTTAATCAAATCTTCTTTAACCCTCTTTGTTGGACGACCCACTTTTGTTGAACTCATATTTCACCTCAAAAAAAGAATACACCTATATTACACTTTTGTGGACACAAATTCAAGCATTTCTTCTTTCTATATAAACTGCCTGTTCGACTAGCAAACAGTATATATTTATCAAAAGTCACTTCTTTTACAAAAACTTTCAATATAATTTATGAAGAATACTCTAGTCCCTACAACAATGGCAATCCAAAACCACCACCTACAAACATAAATAAAATAATGTAATATTTAAACAAAATAAAAACATAGTAATAGTTTCCATAACACAATCAATGATTACATAAGAAGCTGTTAAACAATTTTATGGATTTGAAAATTTCTATGCAGTTACCTATTGTATTAGAATAAATATGAGTAAACTGTTCAAAAAAAGGTTTCTTAAAATTTAAAACTATGTTTGGCATTTAAGGATTTCCTCCATATAATTTATAGTTTAATTATAAAACATTTGATAACTTCATGTAGCAATTTAACATTCATGAACACCTCATTTTAGGTGTTCATGAAATTTAATTCATATGATTATGTATTTCATTATTATAAAAAAAGCTATATACACAAAAGTAACTTCTATGAAGCATAAAAAAAGAAGTCCGAAGACTTCTAAATAATCTGGAAGATATAGAATTTTAAGTAAGATGTTTCTTCCATAGTCCAAAGAATTGGATGATCGGCATTCTGTTGAGTCACTGATACTTGTTTTAGAGTCACTCCACATTCTTTTGCGGATTCTCTTAGCATCTGTTCAAAGAGTGCAGTTTCCATAAAACGTGAACAGCTGCATGTAATTAAATATCCACCCTGTCTTAAAAGCTTCATAGCTTTCATATTAATATTCTTATAGCCATTATAAGCATGGTTGACAGTTCTTCTTGATTTAGTAAATGCAGGTGGATCTAAGACAATAATATCATACTGTCCCTGATGACATTTATCTAAGTAATCAAAGACATCATCCTGTACAAAAGACATTCTTTCTTCTAAGTGGTTCATCTTTGCATTCGCAAGACCTTGATCTAAAGCTGTCTGAGAAACATCTCCAGCAGTGACATATTTAGCCCCTCCAAAAGCTGCATTTAATGCGAAACCACCTGTATGACTAAAACAGTCTAATACTGTTTTGCCTGCAGACATGTTTCTAAGTAATACTCTATTAGATTTCTGATCTAAGAAGTAACCAGTCTTCTGACCATTTTCTACATCTACATTAAGTTTCAAACCATTTTCATTAATAACTGTTGTAGTAGGTAATGTGCTTGGTTTCCAGAATCCTTTATAGAGTTCTAAACCTTCCTTCGCACGTACTTTAACATCATTTCTTTCATAGATGGCAGATACATTCTGACCATCTTCTTTTAATACTTCTAATAATAATTCATAAATCATATCCTTGATTAAATCTAAACCATAAGATGTAATCTGAGTCACAATGATTTCATTATAACGGTCTGCAGTTAAGCCTGGTAAGCTATCAGCTTCACCAAATACAAGACGACAATTAGTTAAGTTATCTTTTTCTACTGTCTTTCTAAAATCATAGGCAAACTGAATTCTCTTTTTAAAGAATTCTCTATCAATCACTTCATTTTGATTTTTAGTTAAGATACGTACTGTAATATGACTTTCTTTAGAAAGAAAACCTGTACCTAAATAACGTCCTTGAGTCGTCATAATATCTACTAAAGAACCATTCTCAATAGAATCATCTAGACTACCTAGATTATTCTTATACATCCACATCTGCCCTTTATCGAGCCATTTTTCTCCTTCAGGAGTAATAATAATACTTGGATAATTTCTTTTCATTTTATACACCTCGTAAATAAAATAAAGTATATAAGAAAGAAAATCAATAAAAAAAATCAGAGTTCATTAAGAACCCTGATTAGGAGGAAATCTCCTTTAAATACGGTTTGTTTTTACTGTAATATCACGCATTCGTTCCTTTAATGAATCATTAAAGGCATTCTTATCTAAACGCCACATCCAGTTATTACCTAAAGTATTAGGTTTATTCATACGTGCTGTATTATCAAGCTTTAAGTAATCCTGCATTGGTACAATGCACTTATCACTTACACTTGACATAATACAATCAATACTCATATCCACTAGAACAGCGTCATCATCACCATCATAGTGTAGATAGTCTTTCAACATCTGTCTTTCTTCAGGCAAAATATTTTTAAGCCATCCGATCATTGTTTCATTATCATGAGTTCCAGTATAAACAACTGAATTTTCTGTATAGTTGTGAGGTAGGTAGTTGCTTGTACCAGAAGAATCACGTGAATCAAATGCGAATTCAAATACCTTCATACCTGGATAACCACAATCAGCGACCATCTGTTTAACTGTATCAGTCAAATAACCTAAGTCTTCTGCAATTACATTGAGTCTTCCTAAAGACTCTTCAACTGTCTTAAATAAGTCATATCCAGGACCTTTTTCCCAATGTCCATTTCTTGCAGTTGTATCACCATAAGGAATTGAGAAATATTCATCAAAACCTCTAAAATGGTCAATACGTACAACATCATAGGCTTTCTTACAATATGCAATTCTTTGGATCCACCATGCATAACCTGTTTCTTTATGTTTCTTCCAGTCATAAAGTGGATTACCCCAAAGCTGTCCATCAGCAGAGAAACCATCAGGTGGTACACCTGCAACTGCAGTTGGTTTAACTTCTGGATCTAGCTGGAATAATTCTGGCTGTCCCCATACATCAGATGAATCATATGCAACATAGATAGGAATATCACCAATGATTTCTACCCCTTTACTATTCGCATAATCCTTTAATGCATACCATTGTTTCCATACATAGTACTGTAAGAACTTATGGTAATTAATGTCATCACTTAATTCGTTACGTTTTTCAGTAAGGGACGCATCATTTCTTAAACGTAATTCTAAAGGCCAATTTTCCCAGCCTTGGTTATCATAAGATGCTTTTATTGCCATAAATAATGCATAATCTTCTAGCCACCATGCATTGTCCTTACAGTAAGCTTTAAAATCTTCATTATCAGTAATATGTGAATTCTCATAAGCTTTCTTTAATAATGCATATCTATTTTCATAGAGATAAGAATAATCAACATAATCACTGTTTATATCTGCCTCTGGTAGATCTTCTTCCTTTAAATAACCACATTTCACAAACTCATCTAAAGAAATAAAATATGGGTTACCTGCAAAAGTAGAGAATGACTGATAAGGTGAATCACCATAACCAGTAATACCTAAAGGGAGAATCTGCCAATATGTTTGTTTAGCTTCTACTAGATCATCCACAAACTTATAAGCAGCTTCATCAAAACAACCAATACCATACTTACTAGGTAAAGATGATACGGATAATAACACACCACTTTTTCTCATAAACTATCCTCCATAAATAATCCAAAATGATCAGAAACTACATCTTCATGTGTACCATCAAATACAACATGATGGCTTTTTACATGTTCTTTTTTATTACACCAGATATAATCAATACGCATACCATCTACTGCTTCATCCCATCCGTCTATTTTACCCTGAGCAGTAAAACGACCTTGGACATCATCAGCCTCGTCACGTGTATCAAACCATCCATCTTCTTTAATAGTCTCATAACTTTGGTTTGGAATAATATCAGGTGCATTGAAATCTCCTGCTAAGTAAACAGAGACTTCTTTATTCGCCACAACATTGAGCTTATGCCATTGGTTGATAAAAGGTTCCTCAACATCCTTCCACCATCCTAAATGGACTGTATAAACCCAAAAATGTGTATTTTCTTTTACTATTTCTACTCCAAGAGAATTACGTTTCTTCCAGAACGTATAATCATTGGTTTGCGTCAATAAAGTATTTTCACTATTCACAATTGGGTACTTAGAGAAGATGGCTACACCTTCATCAAACTTGCCATAACCTACTTTAACTGGTATGTAGTTCCAATTGTATTGATCACCAAGTAATCGACTTAATCCAAGTGCATAATTGTCTTCTTTAATAATGTCTCTACCAACATAAGATTTGTCGGTAGAAACACTTTTTACAGTCATACTTTGATTGACTTCTTGTAAACAAATGACATCAACATCATGATTTAGAACAAAATTCGCAATTGTCTGGAGCTTATTCTTTTCATCACATTCATTTAGTGAATGTGTGTTAAGTGTCATGAACTTCATTTTCTTTTTCCTCCTTTTAATAAGGTTATGTCTTACTCCCTTTTTCTTACAAATTCTATTTTAATGATTGTAAACACTTACACAATAGAATTTATGCAGCAAAACAGGGTATTTACGCATATAATATGCAAATGTTAGCGCAACGCAACAATAATAAGTATAATAAAAGTGAGGTGATTTAAATGAGTATCACAATTAAAGATATCGCGAAAAAAGCAGGTGTATCTCCATCTACTGTATCTCGTACAATTAATAATCATTATTCTATTAGTGAAGAAACGAAAGAAAAAGTACGTAAAGTAATGGATGAACTCGGTTATGTATATGATAAATCACATATTAAGAAACATGATGTTGGTGTCGTCTTTCCACGTTCTATGGTAGATGTCTATGAGAATCCATTCTATCTAGAAATAGTAAGAGGTATTAGTTATATGTGTAATAAAGGGCGTTATAGTCTTCATATTATTACTGGTGCCGATACGAGAGAGATGAAGACAAGTATGGAAATTGCGGATTGTGAAGGATATATCTTCCTCAATACAAAAATTGAATCTTCTGTGACAGATTATTTAAGAGAACGTATGATTCCTTATATTATGATTGGTAAACCACCAATGAATTCCATTACATCAGTCAGTGTAGATACAGATAATATCCAGGCAGGCTATGAGGCAGTGAAATACTTATTAAAAAAAGGACATCAAAAGATTGGTTATATTGGTGAAAAAAAAGATGTACAGTATTCTATTGATCGACGTCTTGGTTATATACAAGCTTTATCCGAAGCAGGCTATGAAGTGAAGGAAGACTATATTAAGAATCTTTCTTCAAGTTATTCCTATAACCCCAATGAAATACTTGAATTGTTAAGAAGTGATGACTGTCCGAGTGCCTTTGTAGTATGTGATGATATTTATGCAGTCATTATGGTTAGACTAATTACTGAAGTAGGAAAGAAAGTACCTGATGATATTTCTATTGTGAGCTTTAATAATTCTATCTTTGCACGTTTCTCAGAACCACCACTGACTTCTATTGATGTAAGTCCAAATCAGTTAGGCATGGAAGCAGTAGTCCAGCTTATTAAACATATAGAAACACCTACCATGTTTGCGACACGCTCAATTGTGCCATTCACAAAACGTTAATTTATACGTTTATTCAGAGAAATTCAAAAAACTCAAATCGATATTTCAATTTGGGTTTTTTTGTAAAATGAAAATGAGTACAATGTTTACTATGCTTTGAAATGAACTTGCATATTAAAATATGTAATGCTCTAATTTGATCGCAAATTAGAGAACAATTGCATCAAAACGAAAAGGTAAGGATGGGAGAGATCCTTACCTTTTCTAACTTTTAGAGTTAGTTGTTTTGAAAAACAAAACATTTATGAATATAATATAATTCAATACCTTTGTGCGAATTTAGTTTTATTATTTTCCAGCTACGCAACCACTATCAACAGGAAGTACAACACCGTTTATAAAAGATGATGCATCTTCACATAAGAATACTGCAGCATTAGCAATATCTTCTGGCTTTCCTAAATGACCACTTGGATTTGATTCTTCTGCTTGTTTATAAGCATCGGGAGCGATTTCTTTGAGTGAATTTACTAATTCAGTTTCGATAGTTCCTGGTGCGATACCATTAATAGTAATATTAGATGTTGCGTAATCAAGAGCAGCTGCTTTTGTAACACCCACAACACCATGCTTAGCTGCACAATAAACTGAGTTTCCTTTGATTCCTAATAATCCAGCACCAGATGTCGTATTGACAATACGCCCAAAACCATTTTCTTTCATTATTTTTATTTCTTCAATCATACAATTTGTAACAGCAATTAAACAAATTCCAATTACTTTATTAACTTCTTCACTGGTACATTCATCAAGTGGCTTTGCTGAAATACCAAATCCTGCATTATTCATAGCATAATCTAATTTTCCAAATTGTTCTTTTATCCATACATAGGCATTTTTGATTTCATCAATATCAAATAAATTTACATGTTTATAAACAACCTTTTTTCCTTGATCACATAATTCTTTTGCTAAAGTTTCTCCTTTGTCATCCTGAACATCAAAAATAATAACTTGGCAACCTCTATCAGCAAACATACGAACCATACCTTTTCCAATTCCACTTGCTCCACCAGTAACTAATACAACACGATTTTCCATTTTTCTACCTCCAAATATTTGATTATATATAAATTATAATTTATGGAGTAACTCTATAGTCAAGGATGGCTTATTTATCTAATTTAGGTACATTATCTTCTAAAAATACACAAAATTGAAGAAATAAATCTTGTATGATATAATTTTATATCAATAAAACATTGGACTAACTTTAATGTTAAGAAGATCATATTATGAAAATTAGTGAAGCTGCTAAATTGTTAGGCATATCTACAGATACAATACGTTATTATGAAAAAGAAGGAGTGATTTATCCAAAAAGAATAAGTCAAAACAACTATCGTGATTTAGATAATAAAGATGTTATTTCATTATTAGCATGTTTATATAATCGAAAGATAGGGTATTCTATGAAAGAATCAGTAGAGTATGTTGAAGGTATACCTGTTTCTAAAGTAACGGATATTTTAAATAATAAAATTTGTGAATTAGAATCAGAAGTAAAGGAAACTAAAAATCTTATAGATTATTTAACAACTTTAAAGGTTGAGTCAGAAACAGATTTTTATAATATTGGGAACTATTGGATCACTGTTGAACCTAAATGTTATTTATTACCTTATGCGAAAATTTCTCAATCAGAATTTTGTTTTACTAAAGATGATCCAAGATATTATGCAAAATTATTTGAATATCTCCCATTCATTAGTCAAGCACAAGTAACAGATGTAAAACAATATGATTCTTCACAAAGTGTAACAGAGTGGTTTTTTGTGATACCCGAAATTATTTATAATCAACTTCCTCAAGAATTTTTAAAAGATGCAAGAGTTATGCCAAGACAACATTGTTTAAATACAGTTGTTATTAATGAGAACTGGGAATATCCAAATACTGAAATTTTTAAAGATATATCTATTTATTTGAAAAAACGTAATATTAAATCTTGTGGAATTGCGACAGCAACTTATCCAAATTACTATTTTCAAGAGAACGGTAAAAAAGTACGTTATGCAAAAGTTAAAGTACCTATAAAATTGAAATAAATAGTTGAATAGAGAATATGAAAAATATGTAGACTTTATAAAAGTGTGCATATTTCTTTTTTTGTTTTATAATATGAATATATTTAGAAAAGGAGAAATTTTATGAAAAAGAAATATGAGGTTCTTTTTTATATTGATAAATTATCTACAAAAAAAGATCAAAACGATCCCTCTAAAATGGTGTTTTCAACAAAAGAATTAGCAAGTCATTTAAATATTCAACGTTCTAATTTATCAGCTATTTTGAATGAATTAGTTAGAGAAAATAAATTAAAAAAAATAGCTGGGAGACCGGTACTTTATAAAATACATAATAAATTAGATGAAGACGATTCTATATTTAATCAACTAATAGGATTTAATGGAAGCCTTGCTAAGTCTATTCAAGATATTAAATCAACACTTTTATATCCTGGTAAAAAACCGGTTATTTTATTGTCAGGGGAAAGTGGTACAGGTAAAAGTTTACTTGCTAAAAAAATATATGAATTTTCTAAAGAAAAAGGCCTAATTAATGAAAATGGTCAATTAGTGAAACTAAATTGTAAATACTTTATGAATGATGAAACTATGATTAAGAATTTATTTATTGATTATGGAAAAGCTGCTTTAGAAAAGGCGAAAAACGGAATGATTTATTTTGATAATGTTCATTTAATACCAGAAAAATATAAATCAATTATATATGATTTAATTGAAATGAGTTCACTAAAAGAAAATAACTTTATGGTTGTTTTGTCATCGGATTGCTTTAATGAAAATGATTTAAAAAGTAATGCTCTCGATAATATATCAATAAAAATTGATTTGCCTTCTTTAGATAAAAGAGGATTGGTTGAAAGGATGGAATTAGTTCAGGGATGTTTTAAAAAAGAAGCAAGAAAAATAGATAAGTCGATTGTTATAGAACCTGAAACATTAGAATGCTTATTACTTTATCATTGTAAAAATAATATAAAACAACTTGTAAACGATATTTCTAGTGCATGTTCACATGCTTTTTTGAAAAATTTAGATAATAATTCAAATGTCTATGTCTATCTTGATGATTTTCCAATCTATGTAAAAAAAGGCTTTATTTTTTATAAAGAAAAATCGACAGAGATAAATAGAGTTATTTCACATGATTTTTTATATTATTATTCAAAAGATTCTATTGAAAAAATAAAAATAAAGGAAAGTACTTCTGCTGTTTATGAACATCTTGAAAAACAAGATACATCATTAGTTGATAAATCCCTTTTGTTAAAAAATAAATACAATCAATTAATATCAAGTTATAGACAATACATTGATAAAGAGAAAATAAATGAATTGAATATTAGTAAATATATTCCACAAGAAATTATAGATATTGTAAAAGAATTCTTAGATAGTTCATCACAAAAATTAAAACGAGTTTTCCCGCAAGAAGTCTTTATTGTTTTATCTCTTCATTTAACAAAAATAATAAATAATAAGCAAAATGAACAAATTAATTTTGATTTAAATCAAATAGTAAATAAATATCAAGAAGAATATATACTAAGTTTAAAATTAATAGAACATTTAGAAAAGAAATATAAAATAGATATACCGTTAGATGAAGCAATAACTATTGTTTTGATTTTACTTTTGAATCAATTAACAGAAAGCGAAAATAAACCTGTATTGTTAATTGCTATGCATGGAAAAAATGTAGCAAGTTCGCTTACTGGTGTTGTTAAACAAATGTCAAATAGTGATAGTGTTTATTCATATGATCTTTTATTAGAAAAGAAAATGCAAATGGCTTATGAAGAAATGAAATCATTGATTGAAAAAATTAATAGAGGTAAAGGTGTATTACTTATCTATGACATGGGTTCTGTAAAAATTATGGGTAAATTGATTTCTAAAGAAACAGGTATAGATATCCGCTTTATTGCTGCACCTTCCACAATGATTGCTTTAGAAACCGTAAAAAAGATGAGCAGCAATGATGATTTAGATGATATTATGTCTGAATTAGAACAAAGTTATCAACATTATTTTCCATCAATTGTTGAAAACTATCATCGACAAAAAAAGAAAAATGTTATTATCACTTTATGTATGAATGGCGAAGGTGGTGCTATACAAATAAAAAAATACCTAGAAGATTCATTAGAATTACAAGATATTGATATTGTTCCATTATCAATGAATAATCATAAAGAATTATTGTTTAAAATTAATGAATTGAGAAAATCGTATAATATTTTATGTACAATGGGATCATTTGATCCTCAATTATATGGCATTAAATTTATATCTGTAACTCAATTATTTAATACACCATTAGATAAATTATCACTATTAATTTCAAGTTCTAATCAAGACATTGTCATTAAAAAGAAAATAAAATATTCATTAATATTTAAAAATATTGAAAAACAAGCACCGAATATTGATATTGATATCTTGAAAAAAGTATTACCAGAATTTATTCAAGAATTAGATTGTCAATATCAATTATCCTATGATAAAAAGATAGGTCTTATTATGCATCTTAGTGGTGTTATCTGTAGCTTGGTTGATAATGCACCGATTCCTAAAAAATATAATTATAAAAATATAATTTCAACACATAAAAAAACATACGAATATTTATATGATTTAGTAGAAATGATAGAAGAACCTTTTCATATTCAATTTTCTGATTCTGATATTGCAAGTTTAATTACGATTATTAAAGAAATTTAATACTTATTTTAATAGCTTATTGTAAAGTAAGCTATTTTTTATTTATTAGTGTATAAAGTGTATAAAAAATATTTAAGAGTAATAAAAAGATAAATAATTTTATTGCTTGTAAATAAACAGTTTAACGAAGAAAATAAATGATAAAGAAGAAAAAGTGTATAAATTAAAAAAATAGTGTATAAATGAAAGGAAAAGAGATAAAATATGCTATTTGAATAAAAAGCGGTTCCATTTTATACTAAAGTTGCTAAGTAAAAAGGAACAAATGATCGATCAAATATTCAATTTACTTGATATTAGCAAATTTAAAGAGAGGGAAGATTTATGAAAATATTATTAATGTGTGCTAATGGTTTATCAACTGGTATTTTAATGAATAAGATGAATCAATGGGCAGAACAAAATAACGAAGATTTAGAAGTTAAAGCAATTCCAATTGATGATTATTTAAGTGTTTATAAAGATTATGATGTCTTATTAGTGGGACCACAAATGAGATATAAAATTAAAGATGTTCAAAAAGCAGTAACTGATCGACCTTCAGCTGTTATTAATCCTTCAGATTATGCTTTAGGGAATGTTGAAAATATTATAAAAGAAGTAAAAAGAATGATAAAGGAGGGAAAGTAAATGGATAAGTTTATGCACTTTGTTGAAGATAAAATGTCTCCAATCGCTGATAAGTTAGGTGAACAAAGACATTTATCTGCAATGCAAAAAGGTTTTATGACAGTATTACCATTAATCTTTGTTGGGGCAGTATTTATGGTTATTGCTAATCCACCAGTAACTGCAGACATGGTTAAATCTGGTGGTGTTTGGTCAATTTTTTCTGGATGGTTTAATTTTGCTACTAAGTATAAAATGGCTATTTTAGTTCCATACAATATGTCAATGGGATTATTAGCATTAGCAGTTACCTTTGTTATTGCTGATAATTTAGCAACTTCATATTCAATGAAAGGTATTACTAATGGTTTAACTGCACTTGTTGTTTTTCTATTAGTTGCAGCACCAGCAAATTATTTAGCTTTAGCGGATGGAACAACTCCATTATTAATGAATTGTACATATTTAGGTGCACAAGGATTATTTACTGCTATTATTGTTGCTTTATTAACAGTAGAAATCACAAGATTTTGTGAAATACACAATATTACAATTCGTTTGCCAGAAATTTGTCCTCCAGCATTAACAAATTCGTTTAGAACAATTGTACCTATGGTTATCAATGTTTCTATATTCTATATTTTAAGTTTATTAAGTAGTAATTATTTAGGAATGTCAATTCCAGCGCTTATTGAAAAAGTTTTAGCAACACCAGTTGCAGCAGTTAACTCTGTTCCTGGTTCAATATTCTTATGTGCATTTATGTTGTTATTATGGTGTTGTGGAGTGCATGGACAAATGGTTACTATGGCACTTACTGCTCCAATTACAACAGCAGCTTTTACAGCAAATGCAGCATTAGTTGCAAAAGGACAAGCACCAATTTTTCATCCTATCTTTATGACATTAGGTATTGGTTTTTTAGGAGGAACAGGAAATACTCTTGGACTATGTATTTTATCTTGTTGGAAAGCAAAATCACAACAATTAAAAGCTTTTGGGAAAGCGACAATTGTGCCTAGTATTTTTAGAATTTCAGAACCAGCATTATTTGGAGCACCAATTATGTTTAACCCTGTATTAATGCTTCCTTTTATTGTTAATGGATTAATCGTATCTATTCTTTATTGGTTAGCATGTTCATTTGGTTTATTGACAGCACCTTATTTATTAATTAGTGGGACTTATCCTGTTTTCCTAAGTCTATTTGTTTATTGTTTAGACTGGAGAGTGTTTATTTTTATTGCTTTAATGATTCTATTAACATTAGCTATTTGGTATCCATTCTTTGTAGCTTATGATCATTCTTTATGCAAAAAAGAAGAAGCTGCAAAATTAGCTGAGGAGGAAGCATAAAGTGAGAACCTTACCAAAAGATTTCTTATGGGGTGGAGCAATAGCTGCTAATCAAGTAGAAGGTGGCTATAATGAAGATGGTAGAGGTCTTGCTAACATGGATGTAGTTCCAAATGGAAAAAATCGTTTTCAATATATGTTTGGAAATGTACAAGATTTATCTTTTAAAGAAGATGAAAAATATCCGGTTTTAAATGGGATAGATTTCTATCATCGTTATAAAGAAGATATTGCATTATTTGCGGAAATGGGATTTAAGGTTTTAAGATTATCTATTTCATGGTCAAGAATATTTCCTCGAGGGGATGAAGAAAGACCGAATGAAAAAGGATTACAATTTTATGATGATGTTTTTAAAGAATTAAAAAAATATCACATTGAACCTTTAGTAACGATTTCTCATTACGATTTTCCACTTTATTTAGTAAAAGAATATGGTGGTTTTAAAAGTAGAAAAATGGTTGATTTCTATAAGAAATATGCAACAGTTTTATTTAAAAGATATAAAGGTATTGTACATTATTGGCTTACCTTTAATGAAATTAATGATACATTAATTTTGCCTTATTTATCAGCAGGTGTTGTTATTGATCCAAATGAAGATAAAGAACAACAGTTATATAATGCAGCTCATCATATTTTATTAGCAAGTGCGTGGGCAGTAAAAATTGGTCATGAAATTGATCCAACAAATAAAATTGGGAATATGTTTGCAGGAGGTACATGGTATCCATATACATGTCATCCTCAAGATGTATTTGCAACAATTACAAAAAATAGAGATGCATTCTTTTTCTGCGATGTACAGGCGAGAGGGTACTATCCATCATATAAATTAAGAGAATTAGAAAGAAAAGGAATAACTATTCCATTTGAAGATGATGATAAAGAAATTCTTAAAAATAATACGATTGATTTTCTTTCATTTTCATATTATGCAACACATGTTGTTAGTGGTGACGAAAAACTCAATGAAGAGATTAAAAATAATCCCCTTGCTACTTTAAAAAATCCGTACTTAGGTGAAATTTTATATAAAAGACAAGATGATCCAATGGGTTTACGTAATACATTGAATATGTATTATGATCGTTATCAAAAACCATTATTTATTGTTGAAAATGGTACAGGAACAAATGAAGTATATGTCGAAGGTAAAGAAATCAATGATGAAAGACATATTGAGTATTATCGAGAACATATTAAAGCATTAAAGGATGCTGTTATTATAGATGGCGTTGATTTAATGGGATATACAACATGGGGATGCATTGATTTATTAAGTGCTTCATCTTGTCAAATGTCAAAAAGATATGGATTTATTTATGTAGATTTAGATGATGAAGGCCATGGAACGATGAATAGATATCGAAAAAAATCGTTTTATTGGTATAAAAAAGTCATTGAAACAAATGGCGAAGATCTAGATTAGTTTTATAATTTTTCTTCCTTAATAGTATATAAAACTGAATAATAGAGGATATCATACGAATAAGTATGATATTTTCTTTATATAAAAGCATTTAATTTACAGGATAAGTTTTAAATAGTATATTTGAGTAGCTTTTGTAACGAAACTTGTATGCAACAAAATCATCTAAATACCCTCATTTTATAAGGAATTGGAGTTCTCAATACGTAAAAGACAAAGTGTAAAGGAAATGAATAAAGAGGCTGTAACGAATAGATAGTATTTACTACTACCTTGAGCGTTACAGCTCTTTTTCATATATCTCAACCCAAAAAGGTTATTCACTACTGCATGGTGAATAACCTTTTCATATTTCAGACGCACTTAAAAAGAACCTGCCCATTTCCTAAAAAAATTTTATCAGCAGATAAACAATCTGAGCATCTCCTTGACCTGTTTCATCTGGTTTTCTTCTGTTTCCTTGATTCTCTTCTTCAGTTTCTGGTATTTCCTGATATTATGCCCCATTGAAACAAGGTAGATCTCCATCTGAGCATCGTCATATCCTCTTCTGTAGAGTCTGTCATAACCCATATTCTCCTTAAGATCACCAAAAGTTCCTTCTGCTTCATTATCTCTCTTGAACATGAGTTTCTTGCCTTCTTCGCTTGTGACATTTTTTCTTACTTCCTTATGAAACTCATCAAGTTCCTTGCAGTAGTTTATGCTTCTTCCAATTCTGGATTTAGTGCATCTTGATCTGAATGGACAGCCCTCACAGTGATGATTTGTTAGTTTTATATTATTACGTGCATATACGCCCCTTGTATCAGTAGTTACCTTATCCACCTCAAACTCATGACCAGCAGGACTTCGATCCGCCTTTTACTGTTTCTGAAACTATAATTAGTTATTTACCCGTTACAGCCTCCCATAGGCTAGAAGGATTCATAAGCATAAAGTAAAACGTTTATTTATTATCTTATCTGCATTCAAATCATATATATTTACAATTTTAACCATTCTTCAATATCAATTACTTTTACACCTTCATACTGATATTCATCATGATGTGTGTTAGCCAATAAGATTTTAGGATATGCATCTTGTATTTCTAATAGTGAAGTAACTTCTCTATCGAAAGTTTTCTGATTCGAAATATCATCACTTACTTGAAAATAAATCTTCTCATTTTGTTTTATAGCCACAAAATCAACTTCTTTTTTATAAAGTTTACCAACATAAACTTCATACCCTCTTCTAAGCAATTCAATCGCAACGATATTTTCATATACTCTGCCATAGTCCATGTTTTTTGTTCCTATAATAGCATATCTAAAAGAATGGTCGGACAAATAATACTTATCATTTGTTGCCAAATATTTTTTCCCTTTTATATCATACCTTCTAACTTTATAAAACAAGTATGAATCTTTCAAATATTGCATATACAATTTTATAGTCTTATCTGTTATTTTAATATTAGCATTTGCTAATGATTTAGATATATTATTAGCTGATGTCAAAGAACTAATGTTATCCATCATAAAGTACGCTAAATCATGAATAACTTCTTTGTTTCTCATCGAATATTTATTAGTTATGTCCCTTATAATAAGCGTCTCAAAAACATCTCGTATGTATTTATACTTATCATCTTTTTCACGATAAAGCAAAGTTCCAGGCATTCCACCTTCTCTCACGTATCTATCAAGTGAATACTGCCCAGCATAATATTTTAGACATTCTTTATAAGAAAAAGGAAATATTTCTATTTCATACGTTCTACCGGTAAATAAAGTAGCCAAATCACTACTTAATAGAAATGCATTCGAACCAGTAATATAAATATCATATTTCATACTACTATGTAGACTATTTATGACTTTCTCAAAGCCACTGCACATTTGAACTTCATCTATACATACATAATTATTCTTGTTAGATTTATATTGACCTTCTATATAATTATTTAATGCATGGTATTCTAAATACGGCTCTGCACTTAAAGAATTGAAATCAACAAAAATAATATTCGCGTCTTTATCAGTTTGATTTATATATTCCATAAATTGTAGTAACAGACATGATTTTCCAGATCTTCTAATACCCGTAATCACTTTAATATCAGGAGTTCCAATTACATTAATAATTTTTGTTAAATAGTTTCTTTCTAAAAGTTTCATTTCATTCACCCATATATATTATACCTTCTTATTCCGAAAAAATGAATTATTTTCATTTTTTCGGAATAAGATTTAACCCTGATTTAACATATATATTCGTAAAGTCTATAACACGCAAAAAAGCCAGACCATTAAGTCTGACTTTACTCATCAAAGAATGCGAATTCTTGATATTTTCTTGCAAGAATAGTAAGAACAATTCCTACTGCATTCATAGAAATGATATGTTCATCCTCAAGAGGAAATTCTGTTGTATTATAGTAAAGCTGATAATCTGAATTTTCTACAAGGAAATTCTTTCCTAGCTCAGTTATAGAAAGAATAGGTATATCCTTCATATTCAGTGCATTTACTGTTGTTCTGATACCTGGTGTATTACCTGACAATGAAATAATAATGACAAAATCATCACTAGTTAGGGAGTGTGAAATGACTTCAAAATTAGTTTCACCAGATACAATATAATTTGAACGCCCTGCCATGAATAGCTCACTGGAGAACTGTTTTGTGTAGTTGTTCTGAGTAAAACCCGTCGCATACAAAATGACTTGTCGTGCTTTATGGATTTCGGAAATCAATGTAGCAAAGTTTACCTGCGATGCATATTCAAATGTTTTATCAATCTCTTTTCTAAATTTTTCAACCAAATCTGTAGGAACAACTGCTTTCTTCACTATATCCTTCTTTAAAGAATACTTTAATTCTGAATAACCTGTATAGCCTAGCTTCTGTGCCAAACGTAATACAGAACTCTTTGACGAAAGCAGAACCTTCGCAAGTTCATTAATAGGCATGTCTACAACATCAGATTTATGATTTCTGATATATTGAATCATGTCTTTTTCATTATCACTTAGTGTTGAATAAATAAGTCCTGCTTGTGTGTCAAAGTCCATATCTCATTACCCCTTTGTTAGATAAACTACTGCTTGATATGGATTTAGAATAATATTTTTATCATCTGTTTTCAATACATTCTCATAATTTCCAATAAGAATTTCAGCATCCTTATAGTCATCTGGCAATGTATATCTTACCTTCTCTTTTGCGAAAGAACATACTACAAGTAATTTCTTACCTTCATATTCTCTTTCATATGAGAAGATATCTGAATCATTTTCGTCTAATAGTTTATAAGATCCATGAACAATAATAGGATTTTCTTTTCTTAAACGAATTAACTTCTGATAATAATAGAATACTGAATTTGGATCTTTTAATTCATCTTCTGCATTGATGAACTTGTTATCAGGTGAATAATCAATCCAAGGCTTTGCATCAGAGAACCCAGAACCTTCTTCTCCATTCCAAGGGAATGGTGTTCTCGCATTGTCTCTTGAACTTAAATAAGCATATTTCTTGATTGTTTCTTCATTTTCACCTTCATCCCTCATTTTCTGACACATAAAGACTGTTTCAATATCTTTATATTGATCAAGTGATGTAAAAGGTACATCTTTCATACCTAATTCATCCCCCTGGAAAACATAAGGTGTTCCCTTCATCATATGCAATAGAGTAGCTAACATTTTAGCTGATTCTACACGATATACGCCATCATCACCAAAACGAGTCACATTTCTAGGCTGGTCATGGTTATCCCAATAAAGTGAATTCCATCCATCACCTAAATCATTGATCCAAGTTGATAAGCTCTTCTTTAAATCACTGAGTTTAAACTTCACATCAGAGAATTTACCGTACTTACCATAATCTAAATGCATATGATCAAACTGGAATACCATGTTTAATTCGTGTCTAGAAGGATCTGTATAAAGTTTACCCTGCTGAACATTGGTATTGGCTGTTTCTCCTACTGTCATCACATCATAGTGTGATAAGACTTCTCTATTCATTTCCTGTAGGAATTCATGAATACGAGGTCCATTAGAAGCTCCTTTATAATATGATTTTGCATAATCATATTCTCCTGGTAAGGCATCTGGAAAATTCTGTCTCTTACTTAATAAAGAGATAACATCCATTCTATAACCATCAATACCCTTATCTAACCAGAAGCGCATTTCATTATAAACAGCTTCTCTTACCTTAGGATTTTCCCAGTTTAAGTCAGGCTGTCCTGGCGCAAAACAATGAAGATAATACTGTTTTCTTTCAGATACATAAGTCCATGCAGATCCACCAAAAGTAGCACCCCAGTTTGTTGGTTCACTGCCATCTTCTTTAGGATCCTTCCAGATATAGAAATCAGAATATTCATTATCCTTAGAAGATTTAGACTTTAAGAACCATTCATGCTGGTCACTTGTATGATTCACTACTAAGTCCATAATAATCTTAATATTCATACTATGTGCTGTTTCTAATAGTTCATCAAAGTCTTCCATTGTGCCATACATCGGATTGATCTTGCGATAGTTCGCAATATCATAACCATTATCTACTAATGGTGATTCATAGATTGGGTTTAACCAGATGACATCAATACCTAATTTAGATAAATAAGGAAGCTTTTCAGTAATACCTTTTAAATCACCAACCCCATCATTGTTGGTATCATTAAAACTTTGTGGATAAACCTGATAAACAACGCTGCTTTTCCACCAATCTTTATTCATCATCTTCATCGACCCCCATATTTTTCATAACATCGTTGACATAAACAATCTGTGACTTTGCATCATCAATCGCATTTCTAATGACATCTTCATTCACTTTTTCACAGCTTGCTAATGATAAACAGACACTTAATACAATAGGTAAATTCATTCCTGTAATCACATATACATTAGGATACTGTAAGTATTTGACTGCTTCCTGATTCACACTACCCCCAAGCATATCAGTGAAGATGATGTATTCATCATCTTCATTGATTTCACCAAGTGCTTCTTTTAACTGCTTTTCCACAGGTACATTATCCATATAAGCACTCACTGATTTAATATCAGTTAAAGTTGGCATAAGATACTGGATTGTATCTTTTAAACCATCAGCGAGTAAATGATGGCTAGCTAGAACGATTTTTCTCATAGACTTTTCCCCCGAAAACTTTGATTAGAGAGCTAGAATTCCAAAGAATGAGCAAACTAATGCAAGAACGATAATTAAGAAGATGACCTGAATAACAGTAAGTTTCTTAGATGCAAGTAATTTATAAACGATAAATGTAAGTGCAACAGGTAATAATGCAGGCATGATCTTATCTAAAACACCTGTCTGAATAGCTAGTTTTACTTTACCTGACTTAAAGACAAGACCTAATGACATCTTAACAACTGAAGGGATTAATGCCCCAATAACTGTTAGACCCATAATAGATGCTGCTTCTGTGAAGACTGATAACTTATCACCTAATGTAGTAATAAGCTTTAAACCTGAATCATATCCTAAATGGAATAACTTAATTCTAAAGAAGAAGAAAATCACATTTAGTAACATCCAGATGAGTGCACCTGTAGGGTTACCTTCAAGTCCCATATAAGCTGCAATAGAACCCATGATTGTTGGATATAGTACCCAGATTAAAGTATCCCCGATACCTGCAAGAGGCCCCATCATACCTGTCTTAAAATTCTGTACTGTATCTAATGCTTTGACACCATCTTTTTCTTCCATAGCAACACTTGCACCAAGTAAGATATTAGCCATCCAAGTTGTAGTATTGAAATATTTAAAGTGGTTATTTAATGATGCAACATAGTCATCATCATTATTCTTATGAATCTTTCTTAAAACCTTCTCTAATCCAAATACAACTGCTGGACCCTGATGGTTTTCATAGTTATATGTATTACATGCCATAAACATGTAACGTACTGCGGCTTTTGTAAGATCTTTTTTAGTTACAACTTCTGTTGTCTGTGTTTCTTTATTCATCCCAATCATCTCCTTCTTCGATTGCTGCACCTTCTGCTACGGCTGATGGTGCTTTATTGACCTGTGTTGTAAAGAAATAGTAAGCAATAGCCAAACCAATAATAGATACACCTAACATTGGTACATTTAAGTAAGCTGAGAAGACAAAACCAATCATCAACATTGATAAGTACTTCTTAGCAGGCATAACCTGTAACAATAATGCGATACCTACAACTGGTAACATATTTCCTGCGATAGATAGACCATTTGTGAACCATACTGGAACTGATTTTAAGATAACATTAACGATTGCATCACCAAATAATACACATAAAGCTGTTGGTAAACCTGTAGATAAAGCAAAGATCATAGGACCAATCCAAAGAATTCTGTTCATCTTACTAAACTTCTTTTCATTACATGCTTTCTGTGCTGCATGTGTTACATAAGTGTTTAATAACTTTGCGAATACATCTAACTGAATACCAAGCATACCAACTGGTACACCTACTGCTAAGGCAACTGCTTTTGCCTGAGCCACATCATTTGTAGTTCTACATGCAACATAAATACCAACTACTGTTGCAAGACCCCAGTTAGGCACTGATGAACCACCGATGTTGGCAACACCTAAGTTCATTAGCTGGAATGTACCACCAATAATCATGGCAGTCTTCATATCCCCCATAATCAATCCTGCAAAGAATGCAACCATGATTGGGAACCATGTTGTAATAACAATACCCTGCTGGTCTAAGACCATCCACATTGATAATAATACGATTAATACTCCTTGAATAACCTGCATACTTCTTATCCCCCTTGATTATTTAATATATGTTTCTAGTGGTTCTTCTGCTTCGCTTGGTACGAAGTGGAATGTCACTGGAATACCCATAGACTGTAATTTCTTTAAATCTTTCACTTCTTCTTCATTGACTGAAACCATCTTCTTCACTGTTGTCTTACCTTCCCCATCGAAGATAATACCAATGTTTACTTTAGGAATCTTAACGCCACCTTCAGCTAACTTAACTAATGTAGATGGTTCTCTTACAATCATGAATACATTATGGCTATCATACTTTCCTGCGTTGAAGTTCTTAATAGCTGTTTCTGTATCAATGATTGACATACCAGTCCCCACTGGCTTACTCATTCTCATAGCTGATTTTTGAACTTCATCCTTACTTACTTCATCATCGACTACCATTAATCTTTTTGCCTGTGTTGCACCTGCCCATTGTGTAACAACAATACCATGAATTAATCTCTGGTCGATTCTTGCTAATACTAAACTCATTTTTCTTTTCCTCCTTGAAATTGCTTTCATTTGTTTTGACGAGTCCTAGTTTACCAAACAATGCAAATACTTTCAATATTTCAGGCCCCTTCTGGGACGTGGCACAAACTCTTGGAATAGGTGTCAAAGATAAGGGAAACGTTCCATTATGATGTTTTAGAATAGTAATATTATGTTTATACAATTCAATTTATTATGATATATACAAGGTTATTTTAATCAACTGATACTTCATGCTTTATACATTTTAATTATTAAAATGTACCATTATACGCAAAAAGAAGATGATCCTTGGACCACCTTCTTCCTATTGACACTCTTTACTTTTCATAATTGAGATGATTTCTTCATCTACTTTATTCATTCCATTTTTCCCAATACGGGCCATATTTTGAATACATTGTTCAGGTGTTGATGCACAAATTCCATCACTTTCTCTTAATACTGCATTATTAACTGCACTAATTGCACACATCAGTGCAGCAGTAGAACCTGTAGATACCTTTAATGCACACCCTACTTTTCCACCATCACAGATCATACCAGTTCCAGTCCCTGTCATATTACGTATGCAAAAACCTATCTGATCATTTGTTGCATCTAAAAGATATGCAATACCTACTGAAGCAGATGTAGAAGAAGCCATGACACATGTACACACAGGTGATAATTTTCCAATATGTGCATTAATATATCTATTTACCAGATGTGTAAGCGCAAGTGCTTTAAGTTTCTTTTCTAGTGATATGTGTAGTTCTTCTGCCATTTCATTCACTGGTATAGAAACAACAAGTCCTTTTGTACCTGCACCTGAACTGCTCATGGCAGGAAGTGGACAGCCATCTAGTCTATTTTCAGCAGCTGCAGTAACTTTACTTATTATTCTAGTTAATAAGTCTTCAGAGAATAATGAATGGTTGAATGAATCACTCAAATGTGTTGTTCCTTTATATTGTGATAATCGGTTATTCACTTCTATACCATCTAATAAAAATGAAGTTCATCCACTGTCATTGAGTCTACTAAAGAACGTATTTCTGATGCAATTATTTTCTGATTTGCATGTAAATCGCGATGATATTCGTCTTTAGAAAGTCTAATCATATTTCTACGTATATCTTCATAAATACCAAAATTCCTACAGAATTTGTTTAACATTCTGCCTTTTAACAATGATATAATATCTTTGTTATCGTCCTCCCTGAAAAGAGGTGATGTCAGTTGTTCTCAAATTTAGTAGTATCTGTCGTGGCAGGTGTATTAGTTTATTACATATGCAAATGGTTAGACAAAAGATTTAAGCGATAACTAGCCTAGTGTCAAACCACTCTAAAAGCTAGAAAAGGTAAGGATGACCAGATCCTTACCTTTTCGTTTTGATGCAATTGTTCTCAAATTTGCAAATAAAGTATAACACTTGTATATCTGATATTCAAGTATTCTATTTTGCTTTAATAGCCCATCTCATCTTAGTAGACTTAGCACGTGAATTACGATGACATTCTTCTTTGGAAGGTCTAATCACATTTCTACATACATCTTCATAAATACCAAGATTCTTTAATTCTTTAAAAGACTTCTTCACAATTCTATCTTCTCCAGAATGGAATGTAAGAATTGCAGCCTTTCCTCCTGGTTTTAAAACAAGAGGTAGCTTTTCTACAAAATCATATAATACTTCAAACTCCTGATTCACTTCTATTCTTAATGCCTGGAATACTCTTGCAGCTGTCTTATTCACAATATCTTTTCTATTTTTATCAGTAATAAAGTTAAGTGTTTTATCAATGATCTTATAGAGTTGCTGAGTTGTTTCTACTTCCATACCTGAACGTATGAATGAATAGATATTCTTGGCTAATATATCAGCATATGGTTCATCTGAGTTTTCTGTAAGAATATGTTCTAGTTCTTCTCTTGATAAGTCTTTTAAGATTTCATAAGCAGGTCTACCTGCTTTAGGATTAAGTCTTAGGTCTAATGGACCATCTTTCTTATATGAAAATCCTCTTTCTGGATTATCAATCTGCATAGAAGATACGCCTAAATCAGCTAAGACAAAATCAAATGGTCCATATTTCTCACTTACTTGATCAATGTTTCTAAAGTTAGTCAAAATAGGAGTAAAGATGTCTTCTCCATAACCTTTATTTCTTAGTCTCTCTGTTGTTTTTTCTATTTCGATAGTATCGATGTCTAATCCATAAAGGTGTCCCTGCCCCTCTAATTTTTCCATCATTTTAGAAGAATGTCCTCCATATCCTAGAGTACAATCTAAACCAATCTGTCCTGGCTGAATATCTAAGAATTCTAGTATTTCATCTACCATGATAGAAATATGCATACCTGCTGGTGTACTACCCTTAGAAATAACTTTTTCTATTGTTTCAGGATATAATTCTGGATTAAGTTCTTTATACTTCTCTGAGAAGTTTTTAGGGTGTGTACCCTTATATCTTTTTCTTCTTTTATGTACCTGTTCAGTCATTTTTATACCTCATTTCATCATCTACTATATTAACGAAAATAGAGATAATAAACAAGTCAGATAAAACTCTGTATATACAGGATTGTTCTCGGTTCTCTTCACAATATATAATAAAAGTAGTGTATTCGCTATTTGTGGGGTGTTGTTGTTTCATGCTTTATTTTATAGTTTTCATGAAAGGAGAAACGTTATGGATACAAAAAAAATAGGAAAGTTCATTTCTGAGAACAGAAAGAGAAAAGGTCTCACTCAAGAACAACTAGGAAATATATTAGGTGTCAGTAATAAGACAATATCACGCTGGGAGAATGGGAACTATATGCCTGATTTGTCTTTACTGATTCCGTTAAGTGAAACTTTGGACATTTCTTTAAATGAACTGCTCAATGGGAAACATATAACGGAAGACAAAATCATGGAAACAACAGAAAAGAGCTTAAAGAATACAATTAATTATAGTAAGAATATGCTTGTACAAGAGAAAAGAAAGATTTCTATTGGTATTATGATTTTTGGCGCATTTCTATGTTTTGCTGCATTTGCGATATTAGATAAGGAAAGCAGCTGGTGCTGTATTTACTCTATTGTAGGTATTATAGTATTTGTTTATGGGTTATCAAAAGAGTTGAAGAGAAATAGATTATTAATAAGTAGTGGTGTATTTGTTGCAATATTATGTGGATTTATGTTGATGGATTATGTAGGTGTTATAACTTCTCATAGACCTCCTATCTATGTTTATATGATTAAGACTTCTAATGTGACAACCTACTACAACCCATTCTATAATGTTTATAGAATCAATAAGAACACACCTAATGAGTATTATATTGTAGATAGCGCAAAGAAATATACAGAAGATACTGTTCCTACAACTGTATTTAACAAACCGTTGAGTGGCATACACAATATTAAAAAGTATAAGAATCCATATATTGGTAATAATTCCAATATAGGAAATTTATTAAATAGTCTGCCTTTGCATGAATACGGTTATGTTTTTCAAATTGATTCTAAAAATCAAGGACTCACTGTGAACTACAATGCAACAGACTGGTATCAGAATGAGGATCTTTATATCAATAAGAGCCTAATCTATAATTCTGTGTCTATCTTCTCTTTAATTGACAATGTACAATCTATTCAGTATAACTTTAGTGGAAGTACATACACTACTACTAGAAAGATGATTAAAGAGAATTATCCACATTTTGAACAAGTAAAAGAGAATGAGAAGAACTTCAATAAATATTTAGAGAATAAGATGAATGATGATGAATTTACAAGAAGTATATTCAATAAGATATTTGTGAAGAAGGTTTTATAAGAGGGTTTGAACCCTCTTTTTAAATGAAATATTAAACATTAAGGAAATTGCTAACTCTCCGGTAAAATGTATTGCGAATATCAATACATCCTTGTAAAATCAAAATAGGAAATAAAGACAATTACAACAAAAGGAGGCATTGTTATGGCAAAATCAGCTAGCGTTTATGCAAGAATTGACCCTGTATTAAAGGAACAGGCAGAAACAATATTATCTACACTTGGCATACCTACTTCAAATGCAATTGATATGTTTTTTAAACAAATCGTCCTAAAAAAAGGACTTCCCTTTGAAGTACGATTACCGTACGAAAAACCCGTCTGCATGGGTGCACTCAGTAAAGAAGAATTAAATGCTAAAATAGAAAAAGGATATACAGATATTTTAGAAGGAAAAACAAAACCTGCAAAGCAAGCATTTGATGAAATGCGAAAAGATTTTAACTTATGAAATTCAATGTAGAATTAACTGAACAAGCTGACAAGGATTTAAGAAGTATCTATTTGTATATCTCAATTGATTTAAATTCACCAGATAATGCAATAAAGCAAATCAAACGTTTATGGGATGCTATTTTATCTCTTGATGAACTACCTCAACAATACCGCCGTTATGAGGATGAACCATGGCACAGTAGAGGCATAAGAGTTCTTCCTGTAGATAACTTCGTTATTCTATATATTCCTTTTGTAAAAGAGAAAATCGTGCGTATTGTTACTGTCATGTATAGTGGTCGTAACATTGATGAGCATTTAAGTAAAATAGGTAATTAAATCTAAACTAACCAATTTTCATTATAATCTAGAAATTCAGTTTCTATCTTCTCTTTAATTGACAATGTACAATCTATTCACTATAACTTTAGTGGAAGTACATACACTACTACTAGAAAGATGATTGAAGAGAATTATCCACATTTTGAACAAGTAAAAGAGAATGAGAAGAACTTTGATCAGTACTTAGAGAATAAGATGAATGATGATGAATTTACAAGAAGTATATTCAATAAAATATTTGTGAAGAAGGTCTTATAAGAGGGGTTAAGCCCTCTTTTTTTCATTCCATCACATTTCCGGTTTTCATTCCTTCATATTTTCACTTTTCATTCCTTCATATTTCTAATTTTCATTCCATCATATTTTCAAAAGAACTGTTAAGAACAAAAAAAGTATATGGCTCAATTTATCCATATACCTTTAATAGTACTTATTTATTCTTCATATGTGGGACCCTTTTTGTGGTTCTTTCATACTCGACCAAGCTGGTGTTAATACTATTAA
>ERZ809194.127-NODE-127-length-49270-cov-10.524799_pt1 | contig 49270 bp, 34 predicted proteins | sample MGYA00520517_ERZ809194 | MGnify/ENA primary metagenome ERZ809194 (study PRJEB31570, sample SAMEA3213003) | Homo sapiens | biome: human-gut; feature: human gut; material: fecal | place: Sweden | collected 2011 ... | reverse complement strand
GAGCCGCTCTTTCAGTTTACCACCGAGGACCTGCCCCAAGTCCGCAAGGCCAGCCACTATGCTCCAGCCACTTACCGGCTGCCCGAAGAGGTAGTCCGGAAAATTGAGCACGCGCGCCTGCCGGTGGTCTACATCGGGCAGCTTACGCCCGCCGTCAGTCAAGCCCTCAGCCACACTGACCTGCTACACCACGACGGGCTCCTCTTCCTGCCCGACCCGCTGGCCAATGTCGGCAACCGCTTCCGCGCAGCCCGACTGGAAATGTCGGCCCCGCTGCGCCAGGAGTTTGCGCCCGACCTCATCCTGCACCTTGGCGGCAACGTGGTACACAAACAACTGAAACTGCGCCTGCGCAGCCTGCCCCATGCGACCGCCATCCGCTTCGGGTTCGACAGCCACCTCGTTGACACCTTTCAGCACGATGCCGACTGGGTGGAAATGCCTACGCTCCAGGCGCTGAAGCAACTGTGCAGTCTCCGTCTGAACCGCAAGCCCGAAGTAGTGGAATGGAGCCGACGCCTGGACCAGGCTTCAAATCCGGCCGACCTGCCACTTCCGTTTTCCGACCTCTACGCCATGCGCCACGTGCTGCAGCGACTGCCGCAGGAGACCATTGTGGAAGTAGGCAACAGCCGGCCGGTGCGTTCAGCAGCCGTATGGGCACCTCACCACGGTTTGGCCCTTCACTGCAACCGCGGCGTCAACGGCATTGAAGGCTCGCTGTCCACCGCCGTAGGCCATGCCCTGGGGTGCTCCAAGGAGATGGTGGTGTGCCTCATCGGCGACCTGAGCTTCTTTTACGACCTCAACGCACTTTGGAACGTAGACCTGCCCCGAAACCTGCGCATCGTGCTCTTCAACAACGGACACGGACAGATTTTCGATGCCCTGCCGGGACTGTCGGCCTCACCGGCTCTGACACGCTACATCAGTGCCACCCACCACACCTCGGCCCGCGGACTGGCCCAGAGTTTCGGACTTACTTACCTGACCGCCCACGACGAGGCGTCGCTACAAACCGCCTACTCCACCCTGCTGCAATCGCAAGAGCGGGCCTCTTTACTGGAAATCTTTACGCCTGCCGGAGGCAATCAGCAATCGTGGATTCAGCTGAAACAATGGTTTGAGCAGTTGGGCTGATATAGTACATCGTTGGGAGCAACGTCACGATTTTTCTCACTAAATGGGACAAACTATACTTTATTTTTAAGCACCTGCGGCTGAAAATAAATTCCACTTATTACCCAAAAGACAATTACAGACGAAAGGAATGGCCCGAACTGGGTATGCTGCCTTCCGTGTCAGACTGGATGTCACAGACCTTTGACCCGCAGCACAGTGTACTGGCCACGTTGCGCTCCAACTATCACGTCATCGCCCTTAAATTTCATAAGGAAGAATTCCAAAACAACCTTTGGCGATTTGACTTCAACCTGCCGCTCAGTTTTGACCGCAAACGACTGGATTACAACCGTCCCACTCTTGTAGACACCACGTTTACCAAACTTTTCCTGCTTTTCCGTCCTTCAGCCACGGCTCATCACGTATGGATCCGTCAGTCGGCAGATGGCCGCACCTCACGTACGCATGAACTGAATCTGCAGTACGAAATGGGCATGGAGCCGCCCTCAATGAGCTACTACGTCAATGTCCGAAACGATGACAACCCGCTGCAGGTATATACGGGTAACGACAGGCTGCGCGTAACAAGCCGCCATCACTGGAAGGCCGACTACAAATGGAATAACATGGACAAGCAACGCATTTTTTCGGCTCAAATAGGCTATCAACTCATACAGAACGCCATTGCCATGAGTTATACCTACGACAGAAAAACAGGCATTTACACCTACCGTCCAGAAAATGTAAACGGTAATAACTCCGTATCAGGCCAAATCGGATTTTCTACGCCTTTGGATAAGAACAAACACCTGACGCTGGATTTAAATACAAACGCCTCACACCTGCACAGCATTGATCTGAGTCGCGAATCTACCAATATTGCTCTTCAAAAGAGTACGGTAAATACCACATACCTCACACAAAGCGCCCGATTGAATTATTCCATCAAAAAAGTACGCATCGGGGGAAAATCTTCCATAACCTATACCCACCAGACCTCACCCCATCAGGCTTTCAAACCACAAATGCAGCCGATTTCCACTATGGGCTGACTCATGTGGCCGACATTCCACAGGGCTGGCAAATTTCTACCGATGCCACGATGTACAGTCGCAGAGGATATAGCGACAAAGAAATGAACACCGACAATTTTGTGTGGAACATGCGTATTGCCAAGAAATTCATGAAAGGTAAACTCAACCTGATGTTGGACGATTTCGATATATTAAACAATCTGTCGAACATACGCCGAACCATCAACGCACAGGGGCTTTCAGAAACATGGTATATGTCAATTCCTCGCTATGCCATGCTTCATGTCATATACAGATTCAACAAAGCACCCAAAAAGAAATAAAAACCATATACCTGCCGGCTCCGACAATTAATATGAAAAATAATTCCACATTGCGCCAATGATTACCTGACGAGCATATCTGTGGTAGATAAACGCTCTGTAAATCAAATCTTTTACCATATTAACCGATTCCTCGGTTTTTTTATCGTAACTTTGCACGGGAAAACGATTTACTACTCACTACCACTATGAACAGGACTTTTTCCATTTTCACCCTGGCCCTATTACTGGCAATGCCTTCATGGGGCGTCAGACCCAGAAAAATATGGTCGACACTTATACAAACCGACGGCACCTCGATAAACGTAAGCAAACTCCCTATAAACGACAGACAATACGGATATACAACATCTGACGGATGGGCTTTACAATACAACCGGGAAGGAGCCTTATGCTACCTCATGCTACAAGGCGATTCTATTGTTACCAGCCAAATAGCACACGACGCATCAAGTCGCGATACAGCTGAAAAACAATGGCTCAACAGTGGTAAGGCTTTGTCATGGTCGCAATATTATAATCTCAAAGCTGCCCAATCCGCAAAAGAGGCAAACTCCAACCGCTACGTACAGGCCCGCAGTGCCAACAGTGTTGGAATGGGAACGTACAAGCAATCGGCTGGCGGAATGGTCAGCAGTATCGGCGCTCCCCAGATTCCCGTAATCATGGTTGAATTTACAGACAAAAAATTCCAGCCTTTTACAACCGTTGAAGGAGTCAACCGCCTTTTTAACGAAGAAGGATACACCGACAATTATGGTACCACGGGATCTATCCGTGACTATTTCGCAGACAATAGCGACGGACTGTTTACTCCCCATTTTGGAATACTCGGAAAAGTTTGTCTGCCTAACACCTATGCTTACTACGGCGCTGACAAAAATGGAGAAATCGACTACAACTGCTACCGCATTGTTCAAGATGCACTTGACCAGGCCGTAGCTCAGAACTTAGATCTTAGTCCATACGCCAGCACTACCGGCGAAATCCCCCTTTTGGCCATTTACTACGCAGGTATGGGTGAACATGTGGCCGATAATTCGGCTGCCAGCGAGGATTTAATCTGGGCGCATTATCAAAGCTTAGGTAACTCTTCTGCCAGCGTAGAGCAAAACGGACGTACATTTGTCGTACACTCCTATTTGGTGGGTGACGAAGCATGGCCTGCCTATACGACCGAAAGCGATTCGGACACTTTACAACTGGTTCCAAGCGGAAATGCCGTTTTCATTCATGAATTCTGCCACTCGCTGGGGCTACCAGACTTTTACAATACCACAGGAGATGAACAGGTCAACGGCATGCTCTACTGGTCAATCATGGACAGCGGAGAATGGTGGGAAAACGGTTATCTTCCCGTAGGTATGACTGCCTATGAAAAAAATTATCTGGGATGGCTGGAAATTACTGATTTACCCGCCAACCAGGCAAAAACATGCCGTCTGGACATTATAAGCAATAGGCAAGCTACTGCACCAAGAGCCTACCGAATTGTCAATCCGATTGAAGAAAAGGAATACTACATTCTTGAGAACCGCCAGCCCTCACGCTGGTATCCACAAGAATTAGGAGTTGGCATGCTCATCACGCACGTGGATTATTCTTCATACAACTGGAACTACAACATCGTCAACAACACCCACACACGTGAGCGCATGAATTTTATACCGGCAGACAACTCGGCCGGCCCGCTATATGACTCGAAGAACTTTACCTTGAAGGACTTTCAAGGTGACCTCTATCCGGGAATCACCGGAAATACGGAATTTTCCAATCAAAGCACCCCCTCAAATACCACTTATCTTTATTATCAGGGTGCCTCAATTCCTTCCATCTACAACATTGCCAACGAAGATGGCATAATCACTTTCAGCTATATTGAACCCAATGTCGGAATTAGCGATACCTATATCCATTCATCTGACAACGAAACCGTAAAAATAACGACTATTGACGGAAAATATGTCGGCCAAATGAAACAAGCTGAAATCACCAACAAATTAAGCAAAGGTATATACATCATTACAGGAAAAGAACACAGCGAAAAGATTATAATAGAATAATTGCCAATTCAATCAAAATAAAAAAGAGATAAATGATGAAAAAGATTTCAATTGTCATGCTCATGGTTGCAACGACCATGGCATTACCCACCAGCCTGCATGCGCAATCGTGGGGAGGTTTACTGAAACAAGCCGTTGAAAAAGTAACCGGTGATGCTACAAATGCCAAAAACGCCGTGGAAGAAAAGGCAAAAAGCGCTCAACAACAGGCGGTTGATACAGCAAAATCGAAAATTCAAAATGTGGTAGGCAAAGTCACAAGCACCACACAGCAAAAAACAGGTTCGCTGACAGGAGCGGCAGGTTCATTGCTCGGTACACTCAGCAATGGAAACGGACTTGGCTCACTTACAGAAAATGCTGCAAGTACCATAAAAGGATGGTTGACCGGCACCACAGCACCCACCGCAGCGCAGCTTACTGGAAACTGGGTATATAGTGAACCCGCCGTAAAACTGGAATCCGACAATTTGCTGGCACAAGCCGGCGGTACGCTGATTCAGAATACCGCGGAATCAAAAATCAAGGAGCAACTCGAAAAATTCGGTTTCACCAGTGGGGCCGTAACCCTGACGTTCAATGCCGACAGTACCTACAAATGCCAGATGGGCAACATTCCGCAAAGCGGACAATATTCGCTCAACGGCAACAAGATGCAGCTGAAATCACTGCTGATGACCGTTGACGCAACGGCCACTATCAGCGGAAACAACCTGCAGCTGGCCGTAGACGCCGACAAGATACTCAAATTGCTGGAAAGCATGGGAAGTCTGGCTTCACAAAGTACAACAATTTCCACGCTGACCAAATTGCTGGAATCATACGACGGGCTGCAAATCGGCATGAAATTTACCAAAGCTACTGAATAAAACGACTTGCCCCAAAAGCGAACAACTCAATCCTAAAAAAGCGGGCTGCAATTGACAATTACATCAGTTGCAGCCCGTTTTCTATAACCACAGGTCCAAATAAGCCTGCTCTATTTCAACAATTAAGCGTAGGGATTGTGCAGGCGCTCATAACCAATACTCGTAGCCGGACCATGACCAGGATAAACCGTGACGTCATCCGGCAAGCTCAGCAATTTGTGCAAACTTTCCAGAAGTGCCTGGGAATCACCTCCCGGAAGGTCTGTACGCCCCACACTGGCCCGAAACAGTGTATCGCCGGTCAGCACAACAGGCCCCGGCTGCCAGTCGGGAATGTAAAAGCTGACGCCACCCGGCGTGTGTCCCGGCGTTGGAATAACCTGTATCTGATAATTTCCGAACCGTATCTCATGCCCCGCAACCAATGCCTCTCCTGCCGGACACGTCTGCATCGGTATATCAAGCCCCATAATCATGCGTACCTGATCGGAAAGATGCGCATAAAGACTACCGTCAGCTGCCGACATCTGCGGACATAAGCCGGTTGCTGCATGAAAGAGCGCATTGCCCCACACATGGTCAAAATGGGCATGTGTATTGAGCAGACGAACAGGAGTAAGTTTATGGTCACGCAAATATTGCAGAAGCGGAGCCAGCTCTTCACTTGAAGACGCTCCACAATCAACCACCACGGCCTCACCCGAAAGGTCATCAGACAGAACGTAGCAATTTACCTGCACCGGGTTAAAAACAAAACGATGTATCATGGTTTTCTGATGTTTCATCCATTAAACTTTTCCGCACCTATACCAACGGAATGTAAACCACTTTTTTGGTCTCGAAGAATTCTTCCTCAAACTCCTCCGAAAGATTCCACACCTTTGCCTTGCGGTGAAATGGTTTCAGCTCCTCAGCCAGTTCGCCTCCCTTGAGACACAACAAACCGTTGGGCAAGGCGTTCCGCTGCTCGCGTGCAACATTCTTCTGTACAATCTGCACCAATTCAGGTGCAGCCATTACCGCACGGCTCACCACGAAATCAAATTTTCCGCGCTCCAGACGGGCATTTTCCTGCAGGAGCTTCACGTTGCTCAACCCCAGCGCGGTGGCAACGGCCGTGGCTACCTTTATTTTCTTGCCGATACTGTCAATAAGCAAAAACTGACATTCCGGGAAAAGTATGGCCAACGGTATGCCGGGAAAACCGCCTCCCGTGCCGACATCCAGAATACGCGTACCCGGACGGAACGTGATATACCGCGCAATGCCCAACGAATGAAGCACGTGGTGTTCATAGAGTTGTTCTATGTCACGGCGCGAAATGACGTTAATACGCTCGTTCCACTCCGTATAAAGCGAACCGAGCATGTCAAACTGGCGTTGCTGTTCCGGCGTAAGGTGAGGAAAATATTTTTCTATGATTGCTCTGTCCATAAGCTGTAGTGACTTTATAACTGTTGGTTAATCTGCTCAATATAGGAGAGTATCTCCTCACGCCCCTTGCCGCTCTCGGCACTGCTGACGAAATAAGGCGGTAACTCTTCCCACTGCTCCCGAAGCCGGTCCAGAAACCGATTGACCCCCTGCTGCAATGCGGTGGCCTTCAGTTTGTCGGCCTTGGTAAAGACGATGGAGAACGGCACACCATGTTCGCCCAAAAATTCCACAAAGTCAAGATCAATGGCCTGTGGCTCCACACGCGGGTCAATCAGGAGGAACAAATTGGTAAGCTGTCTGCGGTTAAGTACATAATCGTTGATGAGCTCATAAAGCCGTGCTACTTCGGTCTTACTACGACGCGCAAACCCGTAACCCGGCAAATCGACCAGGAACCATTCGTTGTTAATCTTAAAATGATTGATCAGCAAAGTCTTTCCCGGAGTGGCCGAAGTCATGGCCAGCCGACGGCGTCCGGTCAGCATATTGATAAGACTGCTCTTGCCAACATTGCTGCGCCCGATAAAAGCATACTCGGGTAAATTGGTATCGGGACATCCCGAAGCACGGGCATTGCTGACTACATATTCTGCAGTTTTAATCTTCATATCGTATGTAAATATAATGTTTGGAAAAAGTTGTATGGCGGTCTGACCACATCCCGTCACCGCCTTTTATAGAAAAACAAAATTACTGATTTTGCCAGAAACACTGGCGTTTTTCCTCAAAAAAAGTTGCGACGGAAGTCCCGTATCGGTCTGCGGCAAACAAAGGTTCTCAAATCCGGCAAGTTTCATACCGAAAAAAACAGGCAGGAAAAAGGAACAAAGTGCCGAGTTCTTTCTTCTCTGACCGACCTTGATTTTTCCGTTCGGCACGCTCATCAGGCGAATACCCACCAGGCGCAGCAGAGATACGCACGCCGACACTCAAGCCCGAACCACCCGGCTCATCACCTAAGCAAAGCGAAGCGCCATCAAAGAAAATTACGCTCCCGCCGTTAACGCGTCAGCTGGAACTTCAGGCTGATTCCAAAATCCTGCGTAGTGGTAGGGTAAGAACTGGAAGTCAGCAACGGGCGGTTCATCTGGCGGTCATAATAAGCGCTGATGGTAAGCATGCGGCTCACGGCATAGTCGGCCGAGAAAGAAACCTGCACGGCCTTGTTACCGCTGGTTGCGGTAGACATGGCGGTCATGATGTCACGATTCAGAGCAGCCTGATTCCGGATGGAAAGATCAAAACGAATGTTCAAATCGCTGGAGAAGCCTCCGCCTCCGGCCGAAGCCGACTGGTTGCCCGTGTCAGACGACTTGTTGCTCTTGCTGCGTGAAGACACCTTGCGCACCTTCTTCTTGGGCGAGAACAACTTGAAGTTGGTAATCTTATAGCCAAAGCCAAACACCCAATCGTAAGAACGCGTATCCACAATCTGCAACGAAGTCATACTCAGGTTCAACACACGCGTACGGCGATATTCTGCCTTGGCCGTAATGTTATTCTGGAACGTCATGCTAACCCCCAACAGCGGCGAGAAACTCTCGTTAATTGATACCGTAGAAATGTCATACATGCAACTGGGCACAGGGTTACCACTTGTCACGTCATTTACAAATCCATAGGCGCCGAACATTTCCATAAAACTGTTGTACGTAGAATACGAACCTACGGAATAAATGCTCTTATAGGAATGATTGAGGGTAAAATTCTTGAACCAGCGCTTAAAAAACGACAGACGCGACAACCCGTCGTAGCTGACACTCCAGTTGGGCAACAGACGCGACAACGCCGGGAATATGCCCGACGAACTCTGTCCCGTATAGGCCTCAATAAATGCCGGAATCATAACCTCTGACGAATACCGGCTGACCGTACCGTTTTCGGGATTAAACTCCTGCCCGGCCAGGCTGCTGCCTTCCGGATAGGTCTGCCCCACATAAAGACGCTCAATCTGCTGCTGATATTTGTCGAGATTGGAAAGGAAACGCGTAAATCGCTTGCTGGCATAGCCATTGTTTATATTACCCATGCTTTCGAAAGCCGAACCGATACTGATGGTCGTCATCTGGAAACTACCGGTCTCCGTCGTAGGCATGCCCTCATACATATACTGAATGCTGCGTACCTTATTGACATTGCGCGTAGCCGTCAAATCGATTTTCAAACTGCGAATCGGTTCAAGCGTGGCCCGAAGCTGCAAATCCTCGGTCATATTGGTTGTGGCTGGCGTTATAATGCTGTCGGAACAGAGGAGCCAGTTACGGTCAATGGCCTTCTGGATATAACCTTCGTCCACAAAGCCAAAAGCAAAATCCAGTCCCGGACGCATAACGCCGTCACGACGCCCCTGACCGAAGAAATCGCCGATGGTCGGCATAAAACCAGGCAACGTCATCGAATAACTGTTGCGATAAGAAGCACTGACACTGCGCACCATCATCAGGAAACGTGCACCGCCCTGAAGAACATCATAGAACTTGGACTCGTCAAAACTCTTGCGGGCAGCCACGGTCAGTTTGATACGCGCCGTATCCTTACTGAGAATCAGGATGTTTTCCTTATCCACTATTTTATATCTCAGCGGATAACGCGTTCCGTCAGCACGTATGGCCGTCACCTTCAGTTTCTTGCTCTTCTGGCTATGCTTTACGGTCAGCGTCGTATCGGGCTTCAATGTGATTTCCTTACTGAAATTGGCTTTTTCTTTCTTTTGTACGCCCCCTCCTGCCGAGGTTGCAAAACGACGGTTGGCCGATTTGAGGAACGGCACGAAGTTGTACAACTTCTCCATACTCAAACGGGTTTTGAACGAAGCGTCGCGCGACGTTGTAATCGTGTTGCCCAAGCTGGTTCCGTCCTCCATCTCCGTTCCGCGCGCCCAGTTGTAATTGGAACTATAGGACACGTCAGCCGAAATCCAACTCAAAGCAGGAATCTTGTCGAGCGGTAACGACCACGAAGCATCAAAATTCTGCTGATAAGTGAGCGGAGCACCGAAATGACGGATACTGTGCCACACGGAATCCTTCCAGGCCGAATACTCGTCGGGGTACAAATCCTTGTTTACCGGAGTGTAAGGCTGCTCAATCTCGGCATTGGTCTGTGAAGAGAAATTGGCATGCAGATTCTTCGTCAAGTCCCAACGTATGGCAAAGTTACGATTCCAGAAAAAGTCACTGGTCCACGTCAGAGGCAACGAATTGTTGCTCAAATCCTCCATGTCGCGCTCCTGGAATTCGTAATAGTTGCGATTAATGTCGGAACCGAAAGAAACTGATTGCGGCAAATAATTGAACGAAAAATCCTTAGGATAACTCAGCCATTTGCTTTTGCTCTTGATTTTCTTTTTAAAAGGCTCAAAGGGTTTATACACCGGCGAATAGTCGTAAGTAAGTCCCCACTTCCAGGTATCATTGCGCTCCCACGCCGTAGTTTCGCCCGTAGTATATTTGTGACTTTTAGAGTACGTAAACGAGAAGTTGGCAGGATCGTAAGGCATCGGGCGCCCCTTGGTCGACCAGTCGATACGTGCATTACTAATACTCAGGTTCTTGTTTACAACTACACTGTTGACTATTGCAGACAACGAATCACGCTCATGCTGCGTTGTGAGGGCATCCATGGCGTCAGACATCAGCATGTCGGTGTCAAGCGGGTTGTACTTAGGCACCTTTTTCTCCTTGCTGTATGAATAATAGAAAGGAACCTTGAATTTAGCTTTGTCGGGTAAGAAACGCCCCAACTCAACATTGGTTGAAACCTGATACTGATATAAATCATCCTGGCGGCGTTGCATTACACCCTCTTCCAGTCCTCCGAAACCGGCAGTTTCCAGATGCCCCGACAAATTCAATGTAGCAAAATCCGAAAGCTGCAAATTCAATGTGGCCTGTGCCGCCCATCCACCATCAGTAGTATAATCCTGCAGACGCAGTTCATTGGCCCAAACCTCCACACTCTGTGTTGCCCGCGAACGGTTGCGCACACCAATCATAATGGTACGCACCTCGCCAAGCGACGGGTTACCCATGATGCTGATACGATTGTTGGGCTTGCTCTGCTGATAGTCTGAATACAGGTCGGAATTAGTTATCAACCCCAGCGACTTCTGGCGATTACGGGCTTTCTTCAAATCGGTAAACACGGACAGGTCGACATCAATCATATTCTCCTCCGGCCACACTTTAATGGCACCGGCTCCATCAGCATAACGTCCTTCGGGAGTCAGTTTCAAGGGCACTTCATATTCATAGAAATTACTGTTATAGTCAGAGCCCATACGGATAAAGACACTGGTTTGGTCGTCGGCCAGCTGATCGTCGCCCGACAAAGCATTGGCATGGACAAACATTTGCAGATGTTTATAACGCCGCAAATCAAGATTGGTGTTTTTATATACGGCTCTGGCATCACCCGAAGCAAGGTTGTTTACCACCAGCGAAAGTGCCTGCTCGTTCTCCTCCAACACTTGCCCTTGCGAAGGATCCTGAACACGCGAAATGCCTGGAGGCAAAATATAGTTGACCGGCGTTTTTTCATTATTTTCCTCATAACTTACAGCCGAAACGCTGAGCGTACCACTCACCGAGGGAGCCTCACCTGTATAGAGGTTCTGATCATAACTACGCCAATCGCCGCGCACCAAATTCAATGTGGCAAAACGCAACACAACCGGATTACTGAAATTGGTCAGGAACATACGCATAAAACGTATACTCGTAAAATCGCTGATTTCGCCCTCCCGTTTTTCATACTGATCCAACGGAATACGGAACTGATACCAGGAAACTTCCTGTTTTTCGTTGTTACGCAAAGTTACCATTACCGTGCGCTTGTCGACAATATAATTCTGCCCTACGACCATTGCTTCAGGAGCAAGGCGCACATGATACTGGTAGTACTTTTCATATTCATTCAGGGTATAATCCTGATTGATATCCTCCACATCGGGAGTCGTTTTGTAGGCCGTGCTGTATTTTTCAGGCGAGTGGTCAGAATCCACCGAGTTACCGTTAGGATTGTTGATATCCTTATAACGATTTAGGATTGACACTTCGTGCTCATCAAAATCGGATCCGCGGAAATAATGATACTTATCGCCCGAGGGATTGGCAAAAATAGAATCGTACACAGCAGGACGTACACGTGTCTTTACCTGTTGCAGATAATTCAAATAGGTAGAAAAAGTTTGCTCCTGCTCACTGCTCAATCCGTTGAGACCCACATCCTGCTGCTGACGCGAACCGCCACTGGTACTGAAAGCATAAGTCACACTGCTCTGCGTAGGTACGCGCCCCCATACGGTTTCAATAAACTCGGTGCTTTCCGCATTGATCGGCATGGCGCTCTCACTATACTTTTTGCCATCCTTCAGTACGTCTTCACTGATTTCTCCCAAATCAATGTAAAAATCACCCGACTGATCAAGACCGGTCTGCTCGGACTTGATAAAAGGATCCATCAGCCAGAACTCAATATATTCAATATTGGATGTTTCAAAATCGCTGTTGTCAATACGGCGCATCATACCTCCCCAACGGCTTCGCGGATTGGACAAGTGGCCGTCTGCATCCAGATTGGGATCAAGATTATACGGCCCACGCTCATTAGGATAATATGCCAAGTTGAGCACGGTCATGGCTGACGATTCATTGTAGTTCAAATTCGTATTCGGGAAAAGCTCACGCTTGTAAACCTCACGCACGTAGGGATCAGAGAGTTGCTCAAGGTCACTTTTAATATGACTCGGCGTCAACGATGAAGAACGACGGGTGAACAACGGGTCAATATTATACCATGCCAACTTCGCCCGATTATACCCATAACGGATATCGTTAGAATATTTAGACTCAGGAAAATCTGACGGACATGAACTCAGGACCCATTCTGTTGGAACAGATACATCAATTGTTGTTTTGGTATTCTCAAAATCGTCGAGATAAGAAGCATTACCCTGCGAACCTTTATTCTTACCGGCAATCAACTGTGCGACCTCCGCTGTAAAATTAATACTGGAAGGAGCCGTACAATGCAAGAAAGGCAATTTGTCAATCATATCCGTAAGCCACTGGCTCTGTTGCTTCCACGACATGTTGAGTCCCCAAATCGTATTGTTCAGCGGTTCACTGCCCATAGCGACTTTGGTTGTCAATGGTTGCTCACCCAAATGCATAAGCGTACCGCCTATCTGGAAATTCTTGGTAAAATCGTACTCAAAATTCAACCCCACCATTGTTTTTCGCTGCATGCCATACTCCGAATCACTTTCGGAGCTGACACTTACCGGAGTTCCTGCATCAATAATGCTCTGGTTCAAAATCGTAACGACACCAAAATTATAATCTACGGTATAGTCAACATTTTCCACCAGGGTTTGCCCCCCCGCTGTCACGACCACGGAACCACGGGGAACATTGGTGCTCCCCAAACTGATTTCGCTACCGGAACTTGCCTTATACTGGCCAGTAATCAAAAACTTATTTTTGTCAGCAATCTGTTTGGCTACGGTTTTGGTTGAATCGTACAACTCCTGAAAAACATAGCGCTGAGCTATAGCCTCGTTGTTGATAGCCGAAGCAAGATCCGAACCGAACGGCTCTACTGTTGGGAAATAAACACGTCCGTTACTTGAATTTATGGTATAGCCGTCTATATAATCAAAATAACCATTGGGATTATTCTTATTATTGTTATCCAACCGATCCATCCCCATTAACTGAATCAGTTTCTTGTCTTTCAGGCCAGACTCCGGCAAATAAGAAATATATACACCCGAGGAATCACTCAACAACTTGATATCCAATTTAAAGTTTTCCTTTTGCACGGAAGTCGCCCCCAAAGAATACACGTTTTTCATCATTAAACGCCAATTTCGCATACGCGGAGAATTGGATGTATTCTTCAAAGCTTTAACAAACAAAGCATTGGAATTATCTTTCTGGTCGGTCGAAAACTCTCCTACCTGATAAGTTCCACCACGGTATGTATACTCAAATGCCACAGCAAGCACCTGGTCAGGTTGTAGCGTCGTATTTAATGAGAGATATCCCAACGATGTATTTAAACTATACTCTGACGAGCTCAACAACCTGGCATTTTCCAGCTTTTCATAATCATTTCCTCCTGAAAAACCGGCTCCATCAAGCACTTGCGTTGTCTGGGAAATGTCACGAGCGGCTACCAATGACGTTGTCAAAGTAGAATATAATCCTCCTAAACTATTCTGCGGATTAATGGAACCATCCCACGATGATCCAACCGTACGTTCTCCCAAATCTGTGAACGCCACAATATTTCGGGTGTTCGTAGTAGCGCCGGTTTTATTCGTAACCCAAACTTCTATACGGTTTATCGTTATTCCGGAAAGAACATTCGGCAACTGCGACATGTTCTTATTATACTGACTGCGAAAATATTCAGATAAAAAGAAATGGCGGTTTTCCTCATAATTATCGGCAGAAAATTCATAATTAGTCAATTGCACACCACCTTCCGAACTAACCGACTGAGTGGAAGATTTTTTTTGGGAAACCACAGTCTGCAACTTCAATTTACCAAACTGCATGTCTGCACGCACGCCAAACAAAGAGGAAGCTCCCCGAATAAGCGAAGAATTGGTCGGCATCGACACATTTCCGGCTTCAATCAACTTTATAATCTCATCTTCCTTCCCTTCATATCGTAATTTCAGGTTCTGCGCATCAAAGTCGAAAGTAGCCTCTGTATTATAATTAAAATCGACATTAACCTTGTCACCAACAGAACCTTTGACATTCAAATTTACATTCTCATCAAAATCAAATCCAAAAGTTTTTCGATTTCTTTCAGAAAGTGACGGATTATCTATCTTTCGCGTTGTTGCACCTAATTTTAATTCTGCAGAACCCTGCGTCTGAATTTTTACTCCTCCCGGTCCGAAAATCTTTTCTGCGGGACCAAGACTAAAATTCATATTGGTGAAATCAAATTTATCCTTACCCTTGGCTTTAAAATCGGCATTATTTTTCTCCCGGAAATAAGCACTCATAGAACGTTTAAAACTCCAGTTACTGTATTCCTGCTGAGTCATATAGAAGGGGGCGGCCAAATACTGGTTATTCAGTTTGGTTCCCATCCGATAACTACCAGTAGCCTCATCATAAAAGACATTACTTTCAAGATTCTCCGGTTCCTTAAGATCAACAGGTTTTTTATCCAGATCGTCCTCTTGCGTAACTACTGTTTTATTGACTGAATATTTGATCTTTCGGACTGTATCTCCAACTCCACTTTCCATTGCAGAAGCGCTCCCCAACGATTCCGGCGTCGAACTCAATGATACAGAGGAAGCAGTAGCAAACTGATGAGCATAAGCCCAATAGCCCATGCAACAACCTGCCACTAAAAAAGCGACCCAAATGAGTTTAAATAAAAAGTGCTTCCTAAAAGACATAACCTTAAACAATCAAACTCCAAGCATATTGATTACAACATTTTCAAAGCCTGCTTGATAATTTGTTCAACCGTGGCCTCCGGCTCCTGCTTAACTATTGATAGCACGGTTTTCCGTACAGATGCCGGCGAAAAGCCCAACATTACAAGAGCGGAAGACGCCTCCTCCACATTTTTTGCGTTTGTTGCAGGTATACTAAACGAGGCGTTAGAAGAAGTATTATCACCTGACATCACTAATTTAGCCAAAGCATCTTTTAAATCCACAATGATTCGCTGTGCGGCCTTTGGACCAATTCCCTTTACACTACGCAACTGACGTTCATCACCAGCAGAAACAACATTACAAAATTCCTGTGGAGTAAAAGCAGACAACACCATACGAGCACTCTGTCCACCAATTCCTGAAACTCCAATCAACAACAAAAAAATTGTCCGCTCATCCCTGCTTGCAAACCCAAATAAAGTATAAGAGTCTTCACGTATTGATTCATAGACATACAACTGCACGGTTTTATTCCCCTGCACTGCCGTATAAGTATTAAGTGAAATATTCAGATTATAACCTATACCATGACAATCTATTACCGCATACGTTGGGGTCAACTCTACTACTTCGCCTTTTATATATTCAATCATCTGATAATTCTATATTTACTGTATAAACGTTCCTTACGCTGTTTTATTGCGCAGTTGATCCAAGATTCCCCCTCGATTCTGCTTTATGCCCCCAAATTACGGGGCATCCGCACAAAACAAAAGCTGCATCTGCGCAAAACAGATGCAGCCCTACTTTATATTTTTGAAGTATTATATTCCTTCAACTATTATTCAGCGCGCAAGGTAAAGCGGTTGAATGCCAGAACCGTACAGTCGGCATCAGCCTGATGCAAATAATCAGCTACGCTTAATTTGCTGTCCTGAATAAATTCCTGCATGAGCAAGCACTGCTCCTTGTAGAATTTCTTCATACGGCCTTCAGCAATGCGCTCAACCATATTTTCAGGTTTACCCTCTTCACGAGCCTTATCAGCTGCAATTTCAAACTCACGAGCCTTTACATCAGCAGGAACATCGTTTTCAGAAATCGAAATCGGGTTCATTGCTGCAATCTGCATAGCCACTGCGTGACCATACTGAGCATCTACAGACTTGCTCAATTGCACCATTGTGCAGAGGAAATTCTTGTTCTGGTGGTTGTAGCAAGAGATGTTGTCGCCTTCGATATAAGAATAACCATCGAGCTCCATCTTCTCACCCGTGATACCACTGCGAGCAGTGATAGCATCAGCTACAGTACCGTCACCCATAGGCAAAGCCAAAACTTCGTCCTGAGTCTTGCACTTAGCAGCTACAGCTGCGTCCAGAATATCCTGAGCCAATTTTACGAAATCTGCATTCTTAGCCACGAAGTCAGTTTCGCACTTCAAAGCTACGATTGCACCGAATCCGTTTTCTACCTTGCAGAGTACACAACCTTCTGCAGCTTCGCGATCAGAACGTTTAGCGGCTACGGCCTGTCCTTTTTTACGGATGATTTCAATAGCGCCTTCCATGTCACCGTTTGATTCAGCCAATGCTTTTTTGCAATCGCCCAAACCGGCTCCGGTCATCTCGCGGAGTTTTTTGATATCTTCAATAGATACTGCCATAATGTAATTTCTAATTAAAATATAACAATATAAGGTTATGCTTCTGCCGGAGCTTCAGCGTTATCAGATTTTACGCGAGCACGGCTGGTACGTTTACGCTCAGACTTGCCTTCTGCGTTTTCTCCGTTTGCCTCACCTGCTGCTTCAGCGTCAACTTTTTCAGCCTTACGCTCTTCCAGACCTTCAGCAATAGCGCCGCAGCATGCGTCCAAAATTACTTCAACGCTCTTATTGGCATCATCGTTTGCAGGAATAACATAGTCAATCTGGTTGGGGTTAGAGTTGGTATCAACGATACCGAACACAGGAATACCCAAGCGATTTGCCTCCTTAACAGCGATGTGCTCCTTGCATACGTCAACTACGAACAATGCTGCCGGCAAACGTGTAAGATCAGAAATTGAACCCAAGTTCTTTTCCAATTTTGCACGCTGACGAGAAATCTGAAGAATTTCACGCTTTGACAAATTAGAGAAAGTACCGTCTGCAGTCAGTTTATCAATGTTAGCCATTTTCTTCACTGCCTTGCGGATAGTCGGGAAGTTGGTCAACATACCACCCGGCCAGCGCTCTGTAACGTAAGGCATATTTACAGAAGCAGCTTTTTCAGAAACGACTTGTTTGGCCTGTTTTTTAGTAGCTACAAAAAGAATTTTCTTTCCTGATTTAGCAATTTGTTTCAGAGCTTCAGCAGCTTCATCAACTTTTGCTACAGTTTTATGGAGGTCGATAATATGAATTCCGTTACGCTCCATGAAAATATAAGGAGCCATGGCGGGATTCCATTTGCGCTTTAGGTGACCAAAGTGGCAACCTGCCTCGAGGAGCGCATCAAAATTTGTTCTAGACATTTTCTTTTTTATTTTTATTGTTTACATTCTTGTTAGTTGAAGGGCCTCCATTCGGAATAAGCCCCAAGGATAGTTCAACCAGCTATCAAGTAGTCTTTCACGACAAAAGAATCCTGATAGTTTAGATACTAAACAGCCAGTCGATAATAAACGGCCGAATTAACGTTTACTAAACTGGAAGCGACGACGTGCTTTAGGACGACCCGGTTTCTTTCTTTCAACAGCACGCGGGTCACGCGTCATGAAGCCTTCAGCGCGCAAAGCGGCTTTATCTTCAGCATTTATCTTCACCAAAGCACGGGCAATAGCCAAACGGAGAGCCTGAGACTGACCGGTGAAGCCACCGCCAAACACATTTACTTTGATATCATATTTCTCAGCTACATTCAGCAATGTCAACGGCTGCTTTACAACGAACTGAAGAATTGGTGAAGGGAAATATTCTGTAATATCTTTTTTGTTAATGGTAATCTTACCAGTTCCTTCGGTCAGGTAAACACGTGCTACTGCACTTTTACGACGACCCAATGCATTAATCATTTCCATTACTGCTCAGCTTATTTATACAAGTTAATATCAATCACTTTAGGAGACTGTGCCTCATGTTTATGTTCTGCTCCTTCGTAAACATAAAGGTTGCCCAACAACTTTGCACCCAGGCGATTTTTGGGAAGCATACCTTTTACTACACGGTGAAGCAACTTATCAGCACCGTTAGGTTTAGCCATAATGCTAGCAGGAGTCTGCTCGCGCTGACCACCAGGATAACCCGTATAAGAGTAATAAACACGGTCTGTCCATTTTTTACCGGTCAACTTAATCTTGTCGGCATTGATAATAATAACATTGTCACCACAATCTACATGAGGAGTAAAATTGGGTTTGTACTTTCCGCGCAACAATTTTGCTACTTTAGTGCACAAACGACCCAAAACCTGGTCAGTTGCGTCAACTACCACCCATTCTTTGTTGGCAGTCTCTTTGTTTGCAGAAATGGTCTTGTAACTTAAAGTATCCACTCTTTTGTTCTTTAATTGTTTAACTACTAAAAAAATTTGATTCTCAAAAACTGCGATTCACTAACCATCCGCCCAGCCAATTAGGTCGAACTATTAACACGCAGCCGCCTCGGCCTAAGCCTCAGCTTGATAATAATCGGCGTGCAAAAGTAATAATTTCTACACAAATAGCCAACGAAGGTTTGTGTTTTTTTATTATTTAGCAATTTTTCAAGCCGAACCGGGCCTAATCTGGTCTTAGCCAATAAAAAAATACAACCAGAAGCACGGCTGACGTCTACACAAAAAAATCTGGCCATACCTTTCCCTTTAAACAGGAAAGTACAACCAGACTTATAATTGGATATAAAAATATCAGTCAGTTCCGCTGATTAGAAATCAGCTGACTTCGGTGTACGCGGGAACGGGATTACATCGCGAATATTCTGCATACCCGTCACAAACAAGATCAGACGCTCAAAGCCCAGTCCGAAACCAGAGTGCGGACAGGTTCCAAACTTACGTGTATCGAGATACCACCACATATCCTTCATCGGGATGTTAAGTTCCTTGATACGCGTCAACAGTTTGTCGTAACTTTCCTCACGTTCCGATCCACCGATAATTTCGCCGATTTGCGGAAAGAGTACGTCCATGGCGCGAACCGTCTTGTTATCGTCGTTCATCTTCATGTAGAAAGCCTTGATTTCCTTCGGATAGTCAGTCAGGATAACCGGCTTCTTGAAGTGTTCTTCCACCAGATAACGCTCATGCTCGCTGGCCAGGTCAACGCCCCAGTAAACCGGGAATTCAAACCTGTGACCTTTCTGGATAGCCTCTTCCAGAATCTTGATACCCTCGGTATAGGTAAGGCGCACGAAATCGTGTTTTACCACGAAGTTCAGGCGGTCAATCAAGGTCTTGTCAATCATTTTGTTGAGGAACTGCAAATCGTCCTGACAATTCTCAAGAGCCCAGTTTACACAATACTTGATAAAGTCCTCGGCCAGGTCCATGTTGTCGTTGATGTCGTTGAAGGCCACTTCGGGCTCAATCATCCAGAACTCAGCCAAGTGACGCGGCGTGTTGGAATTTTCTGCACGGAAAGTAGGACCAAACGTATAGATGGCTCCCAGTGCAGTAGCTCCCAACTCTCCTTCGAGCTGGCCACTCACGGTCAGTGAAGTTGTTTTACCGAAGAAATCATCACTATAATCAATTTTTCCGTTCTCGTCTTTTTTCAAGTCATACAGATTCTTGGTCGTAACCTGAAACATTTGTCCGGCTCCTTCGCAGTCGCTGGCCGTAATGATCGGCGTATGGAAATAAAAGAATCCGTGATCATGGAAATAGCGGTGAATAGCCATTGCCATATTATGACGAATACGGAACACGGCTCCAAAGGTATTTGTGCGTAAACGCATGTGGGCGTACTGACGCATATACTCAAAGCTCTGTCCTTTTTTCTGCATCGGATAGTCAGAACCGCACTCTCCCAGCGACTCAATTTCGGTAGCCTGGATTTCGGCCTTTTGTCCTGAACCGACGCTCTCGACCAATGTTCCGTTAACGCTCAGGCATGCGCCCGTGGTAATTTTTTTCAGGATTTCGTCGGAAAACTTCTCCACGTCGGCCACTACCTGCACATTATTGATAGTAGAACCGTCGTTCAATGCTATAAAATTCACGGATTTGCTGCCCCGACGCGTGCGCACCCATCCTTTGACATTTACCTGCTCACCAAAATTATCCGACTTGAGCAGGTCAACAATCTTAATTCTCTTGATCTTTTCCATCGTTTTATTATTCATAAGCTCCCATACGAAGCATCTGTACCTCTTTTTCGGTCAGGAAGCGCCAGTCGCCGCGGCGCAATCCCTTTTTGGTCAGACCTGCAAAATAAACGCGGTCCAATTTTATTACATGATAGCCCAGGCTCTCAAAAATTCGACGCACGATACGGTTCTTTCCGGAATGAATCTCGATGCCCACCTGCTTCTTGTCGGTAGGGCTGGCGTATTCAATTCCATCAGCGTGAATTTCGCCATCCTCCAGCGTAATGCCTTCTGCAATCTGGCGAATGTCGGCTGCCGTTACGTTCTTGTCGGTAAATACGTGATAAATCTTCTTTTTCAAGAATTTGGGATGTGTCAGTTTTGAGGCCATGTCGCCATCATTGGTCAGCAGCAATACACCCGTTGTGTTCTGGTCCAGACGGCCAACCGGATAAATGCGTTCCGGACAGGCGTCACGCACCAAATCCATCACGGTCTTGCGATTCTGCGGATCCTCACTCGTAGTCACATAGCCTTTGGGCTTGTTGAGCAAAACATACACCTTCTTTTCTATCTTAACGACCTGGTCATGGAACTTCACCTCGTCAGAGCGCAGCACCTTGGTACCCAGTTCGGTAACGACCTGGCCATTCACCTGCACCACTCCGGCCTCAATATATTTGTCGGCATCACGGCGTGAGCACACACCGGCATTGGCCAGATAACGGTTCAGACGGATGGGAGCATTCGGGTCGATATTCTCCTCCTTGTATTCCATCCGTTTCTTATGGCTGTACTTGGCGTGCGGATCATAGTTGCCAAAACGGCCTGTACGTCCCGGACCAAAAGCACGGTTGCCACCATTACGGAAACCGCCACCGGCACCACCGGCCTGAAAACGCGGGCGGAAGCCTCCGCCATTGGGACGGCCGCCCCAATCGCCTCCCGTCGGCATATCATCAGCACGGGTAAAAGACGGACGGAAAGCACCGCCGCCATTATTATTGTAAGAAGCATTGGAACGATAGCCGCCGGCATGAGGCGCGCCATAACGTGAGCGCGAAGCGTCATCGCCAGACGGGCGATAACCGCGCTGCCCTTCGCTGCCGTCCGTACGCTGACGCCGGCCTGCTCCGTAGCTTCCCCGCGACGGGGTACGGTCGCTCCAGACGCGGCCTGCGCTATTAATGCGCGGACGTCCAGTTCTTCCACTTCGATTGTTCTCTACATCTCTTGACTTGTAACCATCACGGCCACTTCCGGAATTGTACATTCCCGATTTGTCATTCATTTCTTCGCTCATAACTTTGAATTCTTTGCAGCCTCGCGGCTGTTTTTGCATGAATATATTTGTGTATTAATACTTTAAACCCCTTAAATACCTGTATAGGTCATGGGCGTAATCTGATGCAGTTCCTTTTTCAATTCGTCAGACACGTCCAGCGAATCGATAAACTCACTGATGCTCTTCTCGGTAATTGCATTATTGGTACGCGTCAGTTTCTTCAGCGCTTCGTAAGGGTTAGGATAAGCTTCACGGCGCAGAATAGTCTGTATGCCCTCGGCTACCACAGCCCAATTCTTCTCCAAATCAGCCTGCATCGACTCTTCGTGGAGCAACAGCTTGCGCAAGCCCTTCAGGGTGCTCTGGAATGCAATAACGGAATGTCCCATAGGCACTCCGATATTACGGATTACCGTAGAGTCGGTCAGGTCACGCTGCAAGCGCGATACGGGCAACTTGGTTGAAAGATGCTGATAAATAGCATTGGCCAAGCCAAGGTTGCCTTCCGAATTTTCAAAATCAATAGGATTCACCTTATGAGGCATGGCACTTGAACCCACCTCACCGGCTTTGATTTTCTGTTTGAAATATTCCATGGATACGTACTGCCAGAAGTCACGGTCAAGGTCAATGACAATGGTGTTGATACGTTTCAAGGCATCAAACACGGCACCCAGACAGTCGTAGTTACTGATTTGCGTAGTATACTGCTCACGCTCCAACCCCAGTTTTTCCTTTACGAAGCGATTACCGAAGTCCTTCCAGTCGAAATGCGGATAAGCCACGTGATGGGCATTGAAATTACCCGTAGCGCCACCAAATTTGGCTGTAATGGGGCAACTCTTCAGCATGTCACGCTGACGCTCCAGACGATAGGCAAACACGCGGACTTCCTTGCCCAGACGAGTGGGTGAAGCGGGCTGACCATGTGTCTTGGCCAGCATGGGAATGTCTTTCCACTCCTCAGCATAAGCGTTAAGCTGGTCAATGAGCTCGTCGAGCAGCGGATAAAATACCTGGTCAAGCGAGTCCTTCACCATCAGCGGGAAAGAAGTATTGTTTATATCTTGCGAAGTCAATCCGAAATGGATAAACTCCTTGTAAGCCTCATAGCCACTATAAGCGTCCAGTTTTTCCTTGATGAAATACTCAATGGCCTTTACGTCGTGGTTGGTAACGCTCTCAATTTCCTTTACATGAGCGGCATCGGCCTCAGAGAAGTTCTGATAAATGGCACGCAGCTCATCAAAACGGGCATGGTCGAGACCGGCCAGCTGCGGCAAAGGCAGTTCGCACAACGTAATGAAATACTCGATTTCCACACGCACGCGATATTTCATCAAAGCATATTCGGAATAATAAGGGGCCAGCACCTCAGTCTTGCTGCGATAGCGGCCGTCAACAGGTGATACGGCTGTCAAGATATCTAAATCCATGGTTCGATAATTTTTTTCATTAATGAATGTGCAAAAATAATACTTTATCCTGACATGACAGCCAACTACCTGTTTTTTTCATGTTTCAGCCTCACAAAAAAGCATCCCCTGCTTCAGGCCATACACCCCACGCAGAAAAAGCGGAGGAACTACGGAAAAAAGTCCCGGCCTTTTTTTCTTTAGAACCGACCTTGTTATGAAAGGCAGGCACCTTGTTTTTTCAAACCGCATATACTTTTCTCACGCTTGGCCACAACCGTCCTGCCTTACTACTTGGATTGAAGATTCATCGTTCCGTCCAAACTACCAAAACAAGCCTCACGCACCTGTATATATCTGATTTATTTGTATTTTTGCAACCATGAAAAAGAAAATACTATTTATCTGTTTGGGCAATATCTGCCGCTCACCGGCAGCCGAAGAAGTGTTCCGCAGCATCGTACGTCAACACGGAGATGACCATTTGTTTGAAATAGACTCGGCAGGACTGATTGACTTTCACGAAGGAGAACTGGCAGACCCTCGCATGCGGCAATGTGCATCCAGAAGAGGATATCGGCTGACCCACCGCTCGCGCCCCGTTACTCCTGACGACTTCCGGCACTTTGACTACCTGATAGCCATGGATGCCGACAACATCAAGCGGCTCAAGCACAAGTCACCACAACCGGAACTGCATAAAAAAATCGTGCCGCTGGCCACTTTCCTGACCCGGCACGAAGCTGCGTATATCCCTGATCCATACTATGGAAACGAAAAGGACTTTGCTTACGTCATCGACTTACTGGAAGATGCCTGCAGCCATCTGTACGACTCACTGACCGGCAACATGCATGAGTAAGTGAGACAAGTTATCATAGTTATCCTCCACAGCAACATGCGGATAGGCCCTCAGTTCAGCTGCCGCATGCACCCCTTTGGCCACACCGACATACCCCACGCCGGCACGCTGGGCAGCCTGGGCATCAACCACGCTGTCGCCAAAATACAACGTCTGCCGCGGCCCGACCTGCAGTTGCTCCATGGCTCGCAGCAACCCCATGGGCGATGGTTTAGGCTCACCCACTTCATTAATGCCATAAACAAGCGAGAAGAACGACTCCATCTCCCACCGCTGCAACGACTGGTGGATAACCATACTCTGTTTGGTAGAGACAATGCCAAGCTGCAAGCCGGCCCGCCGGGCGGCACACAGAAAGCGACGGGCATCGTCAAACAAATATGTATGGGCAGCCATTTGCGGCCGACATACACTTCTATACTCATCACGCAAGGACTGCAATTCTGACTGGTCGGTAAGCTCGGTCATCACATGAAAGGATTCTTCAACGGTCAATCCTATCGTACGTTTAGCCTCTTCTCTGCTTACATGATAAAAGCCATGGCGTTGCAAAACCTGCTGATAACAATCAACAATCCATTGGCTGCCATCAGCCAGCGTCAAATCAAAATCGAACAAAAACAACTGGTACATAATTGTTGAAAACAATAAAAAGCCGCTCTCTTCACCATGAAAAGAACGGCTTTTTTATTTTACAAATAACTTACTTCATAAATTTATAGACTTGCTGTCCATTGGCGCTTTTCAGCACAACGAGATACGAACCGTTAGGCTGTCCGTTTAACGAAAAAGCCAACTGGGAAGGAGCTTTATCATTTACTTCACGATGACTCAGGCATACCCCTCCCTGATTAACAAGCATAGCCTGCACGCGTCCGTTGGCAGCACCTTCGCAATACACCTTTTCGCTGCCTTTATCGTAGCGGAAAGTCCAAGCATTATCAGTAGCAACTACGGGAGTTACGCCTACTTGCTCTCCATTGATGATGGGAATAAAGCGCAACTTGTAGGTATAAGTGCCTGATGACGGACAGGTGTACTGACTAAGAGTACCCGGACCGCACGAAGCATTGCCCAAACCACGCTGCATATAATCAAAGTGAGCATAGACAGCACTACTGCGGGTCAGTTCCCACGGATGACGGGCATTGACCATCTGCTGGTCGGTATATGGCAACAGCGAGAAAGCCACCTTGCCTTCGGTACGAATCAGCAATCCGTTACCCGTAGTAGGATTGGTCAGACTGACTTCACGCAAATCTTCACGATTGCCACAGGTTTGCGGATTGGGGTACGGTGTGAACATCTTGTCGGTAGTTGTATTATAACGACCGAGCATTGAACCCGTCTTGCGGTCGACATAATTTTCCCACGGGCCACGGGCATAATATGAAACACTGTCCAGACCGCCCAGGAAATTCATGGAAAGGCCTATGCGACGCAAGTCTGCGCTCTTGGGAGTAAAGTCAGCCTTCATATCGATAGTTCCATCCAGATAAATGGTATAAGTCAAGACGTAATCACACTTGGAACCGACTGCTACAACCTTATAGGTGTATGTCTTACCGTCTGTCGACAAACCACGGGTGGTGTTTACGCTGGCAATGCCATTAGAATTGTCACCATAAGTGTCATTCTCAATCCAACGATAGTTGTCATATTGAGGTGAGCCTGCAGCATTCATGTAGGAAATATTGTTGACTTTGTACTCCGTCAACGTTCCATTGGAATTATTAAATGTCACATTAAAGCTTCCGGCCTCATTACTAATGGTTACAGTCGATTGATTATCGGTTACCTTAAGCTTTCCGGTCAGATCATTCTTTGCCGGTAATGTCTTCGGACGTTCCTGAAGCATATACTGTACACTTGCCATGGAATAACCGGCATCACACCAGTCGGTGGCCTGTTTTTTCAGCATATTAATGTTCAGCAAATACTCGGCACCTTCCGCAACTTCGGTCTTATACGGAATTGTCAGTACACAATTGGCGTCAGGCTGGGTTGACGGAACATCCATTTTACCAGACTCCACCACTTCGCCGTCTTTCAAGACTTCGTATGCCAGTTCAAATTCATTCAAATCCGTAAAGTCATACTTGTTGGTCATAGTCAGTTGTCGGCTGGCCGCACTGAAACCTTTAAACTTGATGTATTGATAAACCTGCTTAACCTCAGTCAACTTAGCCGACCAACTGCGATCAGCCTGAATAAGTCCATTGTTTACGAAATTACCTTGATGAGGACCGGGATAATCATAACCGGTGCGATAATAATTGAAACCGTTTCGCGTATACTGACCATTCTTGATATCGGCGGCATCAATAATGGATTGATCAACCCAATCCCAAATACATCCACCAATACCATATTTACTGCTCTCAATAATATCCCAATATTCTTTCAGATTACCGACTGCATTTCCCATAGCATGCGCATATTCACACATGAAATAAGGACGATCGTTGTTGTTTGAATTGCGTTCGACATCTGTCAAATTAGGATACATAACAGAATAAAGTTCAGTATTGTCTGCGCCATCACCTCCATTGGGGAATCGCGTTGCTCCTTCATAATGTATGATACGTGAATCAATAGCCTTCATAGCCTTGAAAGCAGCCGTAAAGTTACATCCGTTCTGTGATTCATTACCCATTGACCAAAAGACCACAGAGGGATGGTTGCGGTCACGATATACCATACGCACATTTCGGTCAACAAACTGACCTTCCCAACTGGGATCGCGAGCAATACAACCCGTTCCATAGTAATGATCATCCCAATTCTTATGACACTCAACGTCAGCTTCATCCATCACGTACAGACCATAATAATCAAACATGGCATACATCTTGGCCTGACGCGGATAATGACTGGTACGTACCGTATTCATATTGGCCTGCTTCATCATCGTAACGTCCTTCAGCATGGTAGGCACATCAATACTACGACCATAAACGGGATGGGTATCCTGATTATTCACTCCTTTAAAATAAACCTGCTGGCCATTTACATAAACCAACTTGTTCTTGATTTCTACCTGACGGAAGCCGTATTTAGTAGAGAAGGCCATTTCTTCCTTGCCTTTCTCATTTTTCTGACAAACTACTACGGTATAGAGATTCGGTTTTTCAGCAGACCAAAGAATCAAATCGTCCAGCTGTCCGCCCAAACTTACATGTTGTATCGTATCGCCATCCTGCAGAGAAACATTGGTTGACCAACTCTTCACCTTCTTTCCAGAAGGATTGTATAAGGTCACTTCCACCGCTTTCTTGGCAGCCTGCGCATCACGATTGTCAATTTCCAAATCTACATTGAAATTGCCACTTATATAATTGGAAGCCTCATCAAGCTGGGCCGTGATATAATGATCGCGGACAAAAGTCTTGGGAGTAGCATACAAATAAACATCACGGTGCAAGCCACTCATATGGAACATATCCTGTCCCTCCAAATACGAAGCATCCGACCAACGGAACACCTGTACGGAAATATTATTACTGCCTTTGCGAACATAAGACGTAATATCAAATTCCGCATCGTTGTTGCCACCCTGCGTATATCCGACATATTTACCGTTTACCCAAACATAAGCTGCACTGTACAGCCCATCAGAATGGAAGAATACGCGTTGTGTATCCCAACCTTCGGGCAATTCAAACGTACGGCGATAAGAGCCCACCGGATTTGCACCGATGCCATCTACTTTGCAAAAAATGTAAGGCGGCATATCTGCAAAAGGATATTCCACATTTACATACAAAGGTTTGTCGTATCCCTTCATCTCCCAACATGAAGGTACACTGATTGTATCCCACTTGGAAGCATCTACATCATCGCCATAGAAATCCTCCATCGGCCGCTCCTCCGGTGATGAAACGAACTTAAAATTCCAAATACCGTTCAAACTCAAATACTGAGCTTTAGCCGGCGTATTCCACGGTTTTGAATAATATGGCTCGTCGGCCTTCATCTGCTCCACAGAAGTATACGGCATGAAAGTGGCATGTGCACGTTCTTTATTTTCTTCATAAAACGTCTGGTCTTCCCAATGATTACGCTCGCTATTGGGCATCGGTTCCATTATAAAATATGTAGCCGGATCTGTTGAATCAGTCGTTTCGGTCATAGCCTGACTTCCGTTGGCTTTCAAATAATGTTTTACTCCGCCCTGCATGCCATACATTTGCACGGCTCCCTCCAAATCAGGAACATTCACAAAATAAAATTGCTGGTTGGCATTAGAACTTTGATAGCTCCACTGCAAAGGATAGCCAACTCCTTCCATGGCCAGGTCGATGCCTTTACCCGAATACATATTCAACCATGAATATGAACCGTTTGCACTCGCATTGAGCAACCACTGCTGACTTTTATCGTCGGAATTAAATGCGTCTGTATAGATACGCGAATTATCAGCTCTGCTACCCTTTACACTGACATACATTTCAGCAGAAGTACTTTTAATGCGATAACGGGTATCGGTCATGGGGACAAAGACATTCACCTCGGTCAGTTCAAACGACTCTGCCTGTGAATCACTTCCCAATGTAAACGAATTATTATCACTACCCAATACTGCATATTTGGCAGGATTGGCAGCACTCTGCAACAAATAGGTTCCGTTGTCATGCTCCACAAAACAGAACTGCTGATTTGCATTTTCCGGCATGACGTCCCACTGCAAGAATGAACTGCTGCCGGTTCCGTTATCGGCCATATCAAGTGCTTTTCCAGACTGATAGTTCTTTAACAAATACACGGACTTGCTCTCATCAACAGCCTGTACAATCCATAACTGCCCCAAGCTCTGCTCGTCACGTGCAGCCAGACGGATCAATACATTGTTGTCCTTTTTGTCCTCATTGGTCAGCACTTTATTCTGACTGACAGAGGTAATCACATAAACATGTTGGGCCTGAACCTTATCACCCGCCCAAACGGCTGACGGTATAAGGGCCAAAAATACGCCCAGCAGCCAAATGGCCCGCATCACGAAAACTTTACTCATTACTTACTATTTTAATTAACTGATTATATGCGATACAACTCATAATATCCCAATTAGGCAAAGATAGACATAGAATGCCGCAAAACCAAAAATTATTTTGTTTTTCTGTATTTCTACGCCTTTTTCGACTTCCCCCACAACAAAAAAAAGAAGCCGGGCGGAGCAAATGTCCATCCGACTTCTTCCTTAAAACAGGATTACTGATTATTTCTTTGAAAAGCGGAAACTGCGGAAATACAATTTCAATTCTTTCTCCGATATATTGGTTAAACGGATATACTTGGCCTTCATACCATTGATAACATCCGTTGTATGAACCGTTGTTCCACCGCTCTGCACCAGCCCTACCGGCTGCCACTGTTTGCCGTCGCAACTGGTTTCCAACTTGAAGAGCGAAGCCACATTCTCAGTACCGAAATCAAAATCAAGTCCCGAAAGGGTCACCTCATTTTCCATCTCAACGGTAAGATAATCGGCAGCCTGCCACGTAACGACCTCATTAGACGGTGAAATGCTCACGGTATTGCCTTTGGCACGCAGAGGCAACAGTTTGAGCTGACCTACCGTAGTCTGCAACTTGTTGGGATTATAAGTCGTAGTAGCGTTCAGATTCGTGCCGTGTTCCTTATTAAACTGGCTGACGGCTGTCTGGAACAACAGATGGGCCGTGGGCAACATTTCCTTGCTTCCGTACTTCACACCCGGCTGATAGGGATTCTGATTATATTGTGTGTCCACATCATACATCTGTTTCTGCAAAGCCGTAGCGCAGTCATACAGCGTAAGGAAGTCATCGGCCTTGCTGTCGGCAGCATGAGCACGCACCCATTCCATCATCTGCACCGTCAGGCTGCCATACTGACCGACCAGATTGGCCTGCAGCAGCCAGGGACGGATTTCTTCCATCAGCGGCTTGTTCTCATCATCAGCCAGCAAGATGTTGGCCGCACAATATACGGCCTCATTCTCCCCGGCAAAAGCCTTCAGGTCGCTCTCGGCAGCCCCAATTCCGGCAGCTTTCAGCCGGTTGATAACCGGCATCATCTCCACGCTCTCCTCGCGGCGGAAGCCATGACCGTTCTGTCCCAAATCAGAACAATGACGGGCAAATACTTCCAACTGCTTGCCCTGACGGGGCAGGAGATTCATAAGCGAGCGGTGCCACGACTGAATGCTGTCGTACTGCTCCATGTTCCAGGTATAGTCGGCAATGCTGTAAAGCGCCACCTTGGAAGCCTCGGCCCGCTCCATCGGATTGCTGACAAAGGCAGACATATCGCCGGCAATATCCAACCCGTTGCCGTACACAGGCCCCATGAGCAAATGGTCACGCACAAAGTCGCTCACCGGATAGTTCCACCAGATATAAGCCTTACGCTCAATTCGTTCGTTAATCCACTCCAACGAGGGCTTGTCAATACAATGCACCACGCTGTTGCCGGTCCACATCACCTCGATGCTCTTGTTGAGTTTTTTGCCCAGCGTGCGCAGGTAACCGGTCTTGTCACTCGACCAGGCACGGTTGTACTCCGTCGGACACATCACCAGCGGGGCTACATCCTTCTTGGCTTTCACGAAATGGTCATCCAGATAGTTCAGCAGTTCGGCCTGCTTGTCGGCTCGGGTACCCTCGCCGGAAATATCGTCGAAGAATACGGCAAATGCACGAACGCCAAGCTGGTACATCAGCTCGAACTTATGCATCAGTTTGTCACGGTCTTCCGTGTTCCACTTGATGTCCTGTCCAGGATGGATGGCCCAATAGAATACCACACCGTTCTTATGAGCCTCCTCTACCAACTGCTTCAGCTGGGCCGCCTCCTTTTCCGGATATGGCTCGCGCCAGCGGGGCACACTGTGATAGGGGTCATCCTTGGGGCCGTAGAGATAGACATTCAGTTTGTTCATGCCATAAAAGTCAAGCTGACGCATACGGGCTTCGTGACTCCAGGGCGTGCCGTAGAATCCTTCCACCACACCGCGCCAGGCTACATCGGGATAGTCCGTCACGTCGCAACCCTCAAGCTGACCGCCACCTATCATGGCTTCCAGACTCTTTACGCCGTAAAGCGTACCGCGCTCATCATAACCGGCCACAACAATGCCTTTCTTGTCAACATGCAAATAGTATCCCTCGGCATGAGCCGGAATCTTCTTGGCATACGACTTGACACTCTTGTCGCCGCGCGTACCCACCACCACCTTGAAATCGGCCTTGGCGCTTACCGGAACCAATCCCTTGAGTCCGGCCGTTACGTACTCGGGGGCGCTGCTGACCAGATTCCACTGGGTCGGCACGTCAAAACACCCGTCCTTGCTGGTTGTCACCTGCTGGGGCACGGGATTGATATACGAAATCTGAGCCTGCATCGGGAGCAAGCATGCTGCCATCAATGACAGACTGAGCAAATGTTGTTTTTTCATATTCATAATCAGATTATACGGACAAAGGTAGGCATAAAAGCCGAATTCCGGAAATTTACGCCCAATTAGTTTCAACCGGCATGCTTCAGAGCGCAACCTACATCAGATATGTATCCGTTTCAACCTGACAATCATCAGGCAGCACTTCGTTTTTTTTGAAATGCCGCCTGATGATTTTTTCCGCCGGGTATTTCATTTTTCCTGCCGCCTGTTTTTCTTTTTGCGGCAAGCAGCGGATACCCGTCGGGAAAAACAAAAAAAGAGGCCATCACTACCAAATATGTGATGGCCTCTTTCCCTTACAGAGTGCTATATAAAGACTAATATAGTCGTTTCATCAGAACTTCAGGGTGTTCAGTGCCTTGTCGACCAACATGCCGTCAACGGCTTTCAGGTTGAACTTGAACGACTTCTTGGCCTTGAACTTCAAGACGAACAGCACGTCTGAACCTTCAAGCACATCCTTATCGCCGGTGTTGACGAAGGTAGGATACAAAGCTTTCTGTCCGTTGGTGTGCAGACGGTCGTTGGTCAGGTTCTCCATATCCTTCATGTTCTTCACGTCGATACCAGTATATTCAAGAACACGGGTATCATACGGCAAACCGAAGCTCAAGGCATTGACAGCCTGGAGATCCTTACCCTTCACGGTGATAAGCACTTCATCGCCGGCCGCATACGAGGTCTTGTTCGGGGTCAGAACCAGACTACCGCTCAACTTCTGCATGCCGTAAAGGTCAACGCCGCCACGAACCTGCGTACCTACCACAGAAATGTCGTAAGCATCAATCAGACCGTTGTGGTTGATGTCACCGCCACTCACGTAACCGTCGAAATCAGAATCGCCCTTACGCAAGCCGGTATAGTTCATGTATGAAGTGAAGTCGTCCATGTCAATCTTCTGGTCGTGATTGATGTCACCCGGCAGGATAGTTTCGGTTCCAGGCACCTTGAAGATATACATCTCACTACCGGAAGCAAAGTTGTTGACAGCCTCGTCCACATGAATCTTCAGATACTGAACCTGAGGTTTCTCCGTGAACTTAACTTCCTTCATCTCGCCATTCTTAGCCCATTCAAACGGTATCGGGGTTGACCATTTTTCCTTGTCGAGACTGTAAGAAATGGTACCCTTGAGGAGCGTTCCGTTTCCGGCATCCTCGCGCGGAATGTACTGCAGCTTGTCAATGTTGTTGATGCTGCGCAGGTCAATATCCATGTCAAACGGAATGGCCTCTCCCTTACCCCACTTAGAGTGCCATGCGTCGGTCTCGTCAAAGTTGAACAGTTTGTCAACGCCCTGGCCTCCCTGATTCTCGCAGGTGGTAATGGCCTTGATGCCCTTGATGGCAAATTCCAGAGGATTCGACTTGGTGGTAGCCTGCAGGCTGGTCCATGCCGACTTGCCGTCCTTGTTTACGGCACGCACTTTGAATGAATAGGAAGTCTCGGCCTTCAAATCCTCAAAGAGCAACTGCGTATCGGTAATGATTGAATAAATCATACCGTTGAACTCAATTTCGTAGTAATCGGCGTTAGCCACGGGTTCCCACGTCGGAGTCAAAGTATAGGGCTTGATATTCTCGTCGGTCAATACAGCCTTAGGAGCCGTCAGCTCACCGGTATGAGTAAGCTGCTTGTCAGTGGTGTCAAACACTATGCCCTTCACGGTTACTTCGGTAGCATTGGCTGTTACGTCAGTAGCTGCCAGCTTAACCAGCAACTGAGGATTCTTCTTCAATTCAACCTTTTCGAACTCACTGCCCTTGGTGGCAAAGCGGTTCAGATTGGGCGCAGCGTCATAATAATAAACATTGCTTCCGTTGTTGAACTCGTCCAGCGTTTTTGCCTCGCGCAACTTTACTTTCTTCTTGCCCACCTTGGCAGAGACTTTCTTGGGCTGTGCCGTAACGTTGATGCGTAACTCGGTAGCCTTATTGATGACCTGGCCGTTAAACTTGCCCTGCGTAGGCGCAATATTTACCGTCAGTTCATTCTTGTCCAACTCCGTGCTGATTTCGGTAGTCGCATGTTCACCCTTCAGATAAGCAGTTGACCAGCCGTCGTCGTCATATTCGGTAAAGGCTGAAGATGCCGTAGGATAAATCTCATATACACGGGCATCCTTCTTAATCTGGTTCGGATTGTTGTTGGCATAAGTCATCGGGATGATAGCGCCTGACTTCACAAAAACAGGAAGTTTCCAGGCCGGAGCATCATAATTATTAATGATTCGGCCGCCTTCATAACAATTCCCGTTGAAATAATCAATCCACATTCCTTCAGGCAGATAGATTCCGTTACGCACATCGGCATAAGTGTCCTTGTTCATCTTGGTGTCCTGATAAATAGGAGCTACCAGGAAGTTAGGACCATACATGAACTGATACTGCGTAGCCTTGCCCAAAGTATAAGCATTGGGATAGTACATGAACATGGCGCTCACAATCGGTTTGCCCGTTACAGCCTCATGGGCAATTGAATAAGTATACGGAAGCAACTCCGACTTCATCTTCAAATACATGCGGTTGATGCTGGCTGCCGGTTCTCCGAGAATATGAGGATACTTGGCATTGGCTCCCCAACCGTCCATGTTCAACTCCATCGGCGTAAAGGTTTTCCACTGGAAGTCGCGGATATTGACAGCTACATTCTTGCCGCCGAAAATTCCATCCATGTCAGAAGAAACATTAGGCTGGCCGGACAAGCCCGAGCCGATATACGTCGGGATATGGAAGCGGATGTATTCCCAGTTGCCACCGGTCTGGTCGCCCGACCACAGGCCGGCATAACGCTGGGTTCCGGCCCAACCGTCAAGCGTAATGATAAACGGACGGGCCGAATTACCATATTGCGGCATAATCTTAGCTACGTCGGCCACACCGTTTAGTCCGAAAGAATATCCGGCACCTACCCACGCAACGTCTGTTTTCAGCACACGCACGCCAGCAGTTCCGACTTCTTTCACAATGTCGCGCTGCAACAAAGGTTCAACCCCTTCTTTAGGATGCAAATCACTCTGCGTCCACAGTCCGATTTCCACACCTTTACTACGAGCATAATCGCCAAATTCTTTCAGATTCTGAATGTTGCCATCAAGCGTATTGGTTTGGCCATAACCGGCACCATATCCGTCGTTAGGCAAAACCCATCCCAAAGGATAATCATGAGCAGCATAACGATCAACTACCGCACGGGCAGAGAACTGATAATTGTTTTTCTCACCATTCAGCGACTCCTTGATACCTCCGTTGTCTTTCTGACTCTCCACGTAGTTCTTGCCATCTTCAAACGGCGTACCTTCGCCGGGCTTGGAAGCTTCCTTCCAATAGTCACGGTTATAGGCATTGAGATGACCTTCATAAAAACCGAATTTAGGAAGCAGCACGGGATTTCCCGTCAACTGATAATAATCATTAAGCAGCTGCACCGGCGTCTGATCAACCATGATAAAGAGATCAATATAATCCTCTTCATGCATAACCGTAACCAGATCATTCTTCTCCGAAGCAAAATCATAACGACCAGGCTTAAAGGTATACCACATAATACCATAACCTGCGGTACTCCAATAGAAAGGAGCCGGCGAGGCTACGCCTCCGTCAGTCCAGTTATTGCTGTTGACAATCTGAATAGCTTTTCCTTTGTGCGAGAAGCGGCCATTCTGCATACCACCGCCATAGAAATATTCATCGGCACCTGCTTTCAGCGAAAGGCTGGAATGATTTTTCTCAATTACGGCCGGAGCTGTTTCTTCCAATACTGTCTGCCCCGTAACGGTATTGACAATCTTCATCAATCCTGTTTTCTGATTGATGCTGATGCGAACTTTCTTTGTTTCAATGTCAAACGTACCATTATCTTCACGCTTAACAACATTAAGTGCCGTTACATCCTTACGGGGGTTATCCACCAAAATCTGTGCCGGCGGATTAGACTTGGGATCACGCATCTTTCCTCCCGCATCATCACGGAAAAAGCGGAAGATGTTATCTCCGTAAAAATCAAGTGTAGCTTCCTTATTGTCAGCCAATTTGATCAACACGGTCGTTGGGCCCGTTACGGATACACTGACCACAGCATCATTCTGTGAAACCGAACTTGCTGCAACCACAGGAGCCAGCAGCGGATGTGCCACCGCTACCGTCCCCATACCAAAAGCCAACGGCAATGCAATAGCAATGGCTGCAGGCTTGGATAGTTTCGTTTTCTTCATATCGATTTATTTGATTGAATCTTAATTCGTTTTTTAAAGCCTAAAGTTACGAACTTTAGGATAATCTACGCCGCTTATCCATCACAAAAATGTAAAAAATTAAACCTGATTATCATTTGCTTTTACTCAAATCCTCTGCCCTACCCCAATAGAAAAACTTATGGTAACTGAAAGATACGCCCTGACTCCGGAAAATCCGGCATATCCATTCCGTACAACCGGCATTTACCAACAGCCACATTACAGTATTTTAGCATTAATTTGACAGAAAATAAAGGCAGAGGCTTGTGTTAATGAGGCTTTTTGCGTACTTTTGTCCTGTATCCTATAAATTACAGGATGATTACAATAATAAAATTTTTACATCATAAACAACAGTCATAATACCATGGAAAATTTAGAACAAATTGTAGCTCAGTTCAACATCAACGGCGAAGTGGCAGAAATCAAACCGCTTGGAAATGGTCTGATTAACACGACCTACAAGGTTAAAACCGCTGCTGACAACACTCCGGACTATGTGCTGCAACACATCAACAACGCCATCTTCCCCGACGTGGAAATGCTGATGAACAACATTATTGCCGTAACCAGCCATATCCGCAAAAAACTGGAAGCGGCCAACACAACAGACATCAACCGCAAAGTGCTGACATTTGTTCCGGCCAAAGACGGCAAATACTTCTACTTTGACGGCGAGAAATACTGGCGCATCATGGAATTTATTCCGGATGCCGTAACCAAGAGCGCCGTCACTCCGGAATCTTCCTATGAGGTAGGCCGCACGTTCGGAAACTTCCAGGCTACACTGGCTGACATTCCCGTACAGCTGGGCGAAACCATCAAGGATTTCCATAACATGGAATTCCGCCTGCAGCAGCTGCACGAAGCCGTGGCTGAAGACAAGGCCGGCAGAGTTGCCGAAGTAAAAGACCTGCTCGACGAATTGGAAAAAAGAGCCGACGAAATGTGCAAGGCCGAACGTCTGCACCGCGAAGGCAAGCTGCCCAAACGCGTTTGCCACTGCGACACGAAGGTGGACAACATGATGTTCGACAAAGACGGTAACGTGCTCTGCGTTATCGATTTGGACACCGTAATGCCGAACTTCGTATTCTCTGACTTCGGCGACTTCCTCCGCTCAGCAGCCAACACCAGCGTAGAGGACGAAAAAGACCTGAGCAAGGTAAACTTCAACATGGACATCTTCAAAGCCTTCTCACGCGGTTACATTGAATCAGCAGGCGTGTTCCTCACTCCGGTTGAGGTTGAAAACCTGCCGTATGCCGCCAAGCTCTTCCCGTACATGCAGGCCGTACGCTTCCTGACGGACTACATCAACGGCGACACGTATTACAAGATTGCCTATCCGGAACACAATCTGGTACGTACACGCGCACAATTCAAACTCCTGCAAAGCGTGGAAGCACACGAACAGGAAATGAAGGACTACATCGCCTCCCTGCAGAAATAATCAGAAAAACAGACGGTTTTCCCAACAAAACCGAACATAGAGCAAAGGCTGCCCGCTTTTATTGCAGGCAGCCTTTTTTGGAACATTCTTTACGCATGACACCGGCGGCAGAAAAAGGCCGGCCGTGCATTCCGAACAAGGTAGCTCCCCGGAAAAAGAAGAAGCGACCTTGTTATTTTTTTCAAGCTACTTTTTTTAAGAAAATCCTGGTATGCTCACGCCTCACCCCTGTTCCTAAAAAAAACCGGCACAGCTTACAAGAAAAGCCATACCGGTTTTTGATTAACTCCTACGGAAAGAACGTCCCGTGACTAATTCAATTTCTGAATCGGATCGTCATATTGCTTTTGCAAACGCAAGAGTTCTTTACGAAGCGTCCGGGTAATTTTTTCCGTACCCTCCTGCCCATAAATATTGTGCAGCTCATTCGGGTCATTCTTCAAATCATAAAGCTCCCACGAGTCGATGTCATTATAGAAATGAATCAGCTTATAATTTTTGTACAATACGCCGTAATGACGTTTCACGGCATGTTCGGCCGGATACTCATAGTAATGATAATAGAGCGATTTACGCCAGTTCTTGGGATGTTTTCCTTTCAGCAACGGCAGGAGCGAAACGCCCTGAATGTCGTCGGGAATCGGTGCGCCGGCCAAATCAAGGAACGTAGGCGCATAGTCGATGTTCTGCACCAGTTCGGCAATGTCACCACGCGCCTGCAATCCCTTGGGCAACTGCATGACAAGCGGCGTCCGGAACGATTCCTCATACATGAAACGCTTGTCAAACCATCCGTGTTCGCCCATATAGAATCCCTGGTCGGAAGTATAGACAATCAGAGTGGAGTCAGCCAGTCCTGTCTGCTCCAGATAATCCAGCAAACGACCTACATTGTCGTCCAAGCTACGCGTAACCTTGGCATAATCGCGCATGTACCGCTGGAACTTGTATTCAGCCAAAGCCTTTCCGGTCAGATTCCGGGCATGAAAGTCTTCGGTAATCTTATCATAAAAAGCATTGTATCTGGCCCTGTCGGCTGAATCAAGACGATTGACAAAAGCATGATAGGTTGACGACAGACGCGACTTGTCACCCGGACGATACACTTTGACGTCATACGCCATGTCCATATCCTTGGCAATATTCATTTCCTGCGTCTGTGCAGCCAAACGTCCCTGATAATCGTCGTAAAAAGTTTCGGGAACCTTGAATGTCTTGTCTTCATACAGTTCCAAATACTTCAACTCGGGCAGCCAGTCACGATGACAAGCCTTATGATGCACAAAAAGAATAAAAGGCTTCGAACGGTCGCGCTTATGCTCAAGCCAGTCAATACTTTTATCCGTAATAATATTGGTCACATATCCCTTTTCGCTCAAGGTGTCACCCTCCATACAGATAAATTCAGGGTTGTAATAGTTTCCCTGCGCGGGCAGAATACTAAAATAATCAAATCCCGTAGGACGGCTCACGAGATGCCACTTTCCGATAAGAGCCGTCTGGTATCCGGCCTTCTGCAACAACTTGGGCATGGTTTGCTGACTGCCATCGAACACGCCGTGCTCATTATTTGTAAATCCGTTTTTATGACTATGCTTTCCCGTCAGCATACAGGCCCTGCTGGGTCCGGAAAGCGAATTGGCCACATAACTGTTGGTAAACCTAACGCCGGCTTTGGCAATACGATCAAGATTGGGAGTCTGCACATTGCTGCTGTCATAACAGCTCATCATCTGTGCGGTATGATCATCAGTCATGATATAAACTATGTTATACCGCGACTGCGCCAGTGTTGCTGCAGGCAGCAGCAACATACTCCCTAAAACTAAATGCTTGTTCATAATAAATAGAAAAAAAAGAGTCCGTCAGTTATCTATGGGACAATTGCGGACCCTTATTAATATTTGCAGCTAAACTGCAATTTTTTTATTTGGCCATTGAATAAACAATATCCATAATCTGCTTACCCAAAGCGTCAGCCTCTTCCATCGTCTTGGCTTCTGAATAAACACGGATGATAGGCTCGGTATTGCTCTTGCGCAACTGTACCCACTTGTCGGGGAAGTCTATCTTCACGCCGTCAATATCGGTAACCTTTTCATTCTTGTACATTTCCTTAACTTTCTGAAGCACGCCGTATACGTCAGTACCCGGAGTAAGGTCAATACGGTTCTTGGCAATGAAGTAACTGGGATAGGTAGCTCTCAACTCACTGGCCTTCATCTTACGTTTAGCCAGGTAAGTCAGAATCAGGGCAATACCAACCAAAGCATCACGACCATAGTGAGCAGCCGGATAAATCACTCCGCCATTACCTTCACCACCGATTACGGCGCCGGTTTCCTTCATCTTGGTTACCACGTTAACCTCTCCTACGGCTGCCGGAGCGTACTGGCATCCATAGCCTTCGGTAATGTCGTGCAACGCACGTGTAGAACTCAAGTTAGACACCGTATTACCCGGAGTATGCTGCAATACATAGTCGGCAGCTGTTACCAACGTATATTCCTCACCATACATCTTACCGTTTTCACAAATAATAGCCAAACGGTCAACATCCGGATCCACTACGAAACCGATATCGTGTTCACCTTTTGCCATCAGCGACATAATGTCACCCAAATTCTGCTCCAACGGTTCGGGATTATGCTGGAAGTCACCCGTAGGTTCAGTATAGAGACCGGTAACTTTGGTCACGCCCAACTGGCCCAACAACTTGGGCAGGATAATACCACCGACAGAGTTTACCGTATCGATAGCAACACGGAAATTGGCTTTGCGGATGGCATCAACATCTACAAGTTCGAGGTTCTTCACCAAATCAATGTGACGCTGGTCATAATAGAAGTTCTTGGTATAATTACCCATGTGATCAACATCAGCATAATCAAAATCGCAATTATTGGCTAAGCGTACCACTTCGGCAGCCTCGTCAGCCGGAAGGAACTCGCCTCGCTCATTCAAGAACTTCAAGGCATTCCATTGACGCGGATTGTGACTGGCAGTAATGATAATACCACCACATGCTTTTTCCATCGTTACAGCCAACTCGGTAGTAGGTGTTGAGGCCAATCCGATATTGAGTACGTCAAATCCCATACCGATAAGTGTGCCACATACTACGTGAGAAACCATTTCGCCGGAAATACGGGCATCGCGACCCACCACAATTTTGTGAGCATATCCCTTGATATTGCGACGCAACGTTCCGTAAGCAGAAACAGATTTTACAATGTCAAGCGGATTCAACGTATCACCCGGCTTTCCTCCGATAGTTCCACGAAAACCTGAGATTGATTTAATAAGTGTCATGTATTTTTATTTTTAATGATGATTTGTGTTTACTCATTATTTAGATTGCCCTACAAAAGTACAAATAAATAATTGAAAAAAAGAACTCTGCTTTTGTTTTTTCTGCCCCATAATCATCAGATTTTACCCATATATTTCATCGCAAAATCATTCGCTATTTTCAAAGTATCTTGTTTACCCACATCCAGCAAACGCAACGAGGTGTCATAACATCCGTAAATATCATACTTGCCGCACACTGACAAATAAAAGTCTATTATCGAAAATTTTTCCGGCCACGACTGCATCTCGAGAAACAACATTGGCGAGAATACATGAATTCCGGCAAAGGCCAATTTGCGGCATTGCTTCACATCCAGTTTTTCAAAAGGCGTACGCACTTCACCTGTTCCTACGTGCGTCCAACCTACCAATTTCAACCGGTCATCAAAAAGCAAATAACGCTGTGTCGGACGATCGCTGACCAACACCACCGCATCATGCTGCTCCCCCAACTTATAAAGAGTTCGGAGATCAGCATTGCTCAAAATATCCACATTATGAATCAACACCGGGGAATCATCTGCTCCGAACAATGCAGAAGCTTTTTTCAGCCCTCCACCTGTATCAAGCAACAATGAACGCTCATCTGAAAGTTGGATGTTCACCCCCCAGTCGCGCTCTTTTACGTGCTGCTCAATCTGATTGGCAAAATGATGGATATTTACTACGATATCCGTACATCCCACAGCTTTCAGTTTCTCTATCTGAATGTCCAGCAAAGGCTTCCCGCCCACAGGAACCAAAGCCTTGGGCATATGGTCAGTAAGGGGTTTCAGACGCGTCCCCATACCGGCCGCAAAAATCATGGCTCTCATTTTTTTCTGAATCTTTACTTCGACAAAGATACGGATTAATTACTAAACTATCCGGTGGGGAGTTTCATATTTACAGATCCCGAATCAAACAAAAGCCTTATCTTTGCAAAAAACAGTTGACAAGATAATAAAAAAGCATTATGATGGAACAAGAAACTATTGTACGTATTGAAACTTCTATGGGAAATATTCGCGTCAAACTCTATAACGACACACCACAGCACAGAGACAACTTTATCAAACTGGTAAATAACGGCGTATACGAGCAGGTGCTGTTTCACCGCGTAATCAGAAATTTCATGATTCAAGCAGGTGATCCTGCATCCAAACCAGCCAATATGCGTTCAACCACAGATGCTCGTCAATACGCCTACACCATTCCTGCAGAGATTGTATATCCCAAACATTTCCATAAGAGAGGAGCGCTGGCTGCAGCACGTTTGGGAAATGAAACAAATCCAGAAAAAGCCTCAAATTCAACCCAATTTTATATCGTCACAGGGAAAATCTATGATGAGGAACAATTAAACAAACTATATGAATCAATCTATCAGCAGAAAGTGGAAGAATGTCTTGAAAATATTTCACGCAGTCACATGAAGGAATTGTTCCTGCTTCGCCGCTCCGGTAATCAAGAAAAACTCCAGACTCTTTTGAAGAACCTGCAATTACAGGCTGAAAAAACCGTAGCACAACACGCCCCGGAAAAATTTAATTCCGAACAAGAAGCAACTTATGCTTTAATAGGAGGTGCTCCACATTTGGACGGTGAATACACCGTGTTCGGTGAAGTAATAGACGGAATGGATATTGTTACGTCCATTGAAAATACAGAAACTCGAAAAGACCGTCCCATTGAAAATATCTACATCCAAAAAGCTTATATAGAAAAGAATGCATGATTACAGTGCAAACTTTTCAGCACAACTACGATTCCAAATAAGATTTTACGGACGTTCCATAAGAAATCAGCAGGAAGTCGGATTCGACTTCCTGCTGATTTCTTATTTTGCAAACTTGCTATATATTACAGAAATCTGTATTTTCCCATCTTCATCTCCACGTATCAGACGCGTACTGTATAATCCCATTTCATTACGCACGCGTAATAGTTTTTGTGACGAGGTACCGACACCTGTCGTAACCGTACTGTATTCGGCCTTTACCGGAACTATATAGAACTTATTCCAATCCGGATTCTCCTGCTCCCAACTTGCGTATTTGGCTTCACGTTCGGCTTCAGTGTCCGAAGGCGTTACGCCGGCATCCTGGTCACGCTGATTCTTACAAATAGTTATCAACCGAGAAATGTTACTGAAGGTATAAGCATTGGTTGACGAAGAAAAAGAGGTAATAAATGAAGTCTTGCTATCCGGAAGTTCTTCATTCTCAAAGAATCCGTAATAGTCTTTTTTTCTGACCAGAAGAACATTGGTTGGAGCAGAAAGCGAAAATTCATTGTCCCCCAGATTGTTCATACGAGCCAACGAGAATGAAGCATTATTAATTGTGTCATTATAATGTTCACCTCCTACTATTTCATCAATAGGCAATGTTACTTCTGTCAAAATGCCTGAAGGAGTTTTCAGATATGTGCAATTTGCATCACTTGCCAAATCATTCAATCCGGTAGAAGAGACACTGGTATTCTGCAATACTTCCTCCGTGGCACCAAGCCGGACAAAACCGTCAACAATAGTATCATTCTCTGTTGATTCGCTGCTTTTCTTTGTCTTATATCGGAAGAACAAATCGAGAGTCGACACATCTACCTCAACCAACACGCCCACTCCGCCTTCTGTCTTGAAATAAAATCCCGGACAAACGTGATGCAAGAATTCATAACTGTTGGTATAGTATTCCGGATGTTCATAATAGGTATTTAGCAGATAACTGCCATATGAATCCGGAAGCTTTACTTTGATATTTGTATAATAACTTGAGGAGTTCAGTATGGAATCAGCCAGGCTCAAATCCCGGACTGTATACATCAAGGTTTTGCGGATTCCTCCATTCGGATTGACATAGTCCCGCGGATTGATGTTTGAATAATACTTTACGTTTTCCTCCATCACCCGGCTGGTATCAAGTTCCTGCACCAACATTTTCATAGGAGCCAGCGAATCACCCTGATAGCTGGATACGAAGACGCGCAACTGGCAGGAGTCAGCCACTACTTGCCCGCTCGCATCATGCATCATGGCGTCATATTTGGGCAGAGAAAAATTATCCAGCAAATTAAACTGTGCCAAAAAGTCACAAGTTGTTACGCTATTGGTTTCGGGATCGACAATACGGCCCAAATAGCAGGCATTGGTATTGGCATAGACTGAATCAACCCGTACGGAACGAGTCAACACGTTATAAGCACCCTCAGACACCAACATAGCATCGCCCCCCGGCATAAGTGAAGAGCCGATACTTGCCGTATCGTCATCACACGATACGCAAAAGCCCGAAATGGCAAGCAAGGCTATGCCCATCCATGTACGGAAACGAAATATTGTTTTCACAGCAACCTAATAAATAAAGAAAATTATCAATGCATCTTATGCTTCGGAATCGTCTTCGTTTTCTACGCCATCATAAAGACTTTCATAGAATTCCGACACTTTTTCCGTAAGTTTTGCTACTCCGGGGTATGTCAACACCGGAATATTCTGTTTGTGAGCTTCTTTGGTCAACTCCGGAGTCGCTCCTTTTTCCATTTGTATAAGTCCGTCGGAAAAACGGACTGCCAACTGCAAAAGCGCCTCTGAGGAAGAAAAATCCAAACCGAGTGAATCAATGAACTTTTCATCCACATTCTTAAACATCAGGGCATCCTTAAAATTAGCCGGTGGCGTCATTTGTGGGAATTCCTTATAGGTTGAAAATACCACCTTCGTGTTGGCAAAGGCCGGCGTTTCGCTGAACACCGTTTTCAGATACAATGGTGCAACGGCCGACATCCATCCCTGGCAATGAACCACATCGGGAACCCAACGCAATTTCTTGACCGTTTCAAGCACGCCTCGCGCAAAAAATACGGCACGTTCAATATTGTCGGCATATTCATTGTTCTCGTCGTCGCACATCATTCCACGCTTCAGGAAATAATCGTCATTGTCAATAAAGTAAACCTGCATGCGCGCTGCGCCGATTGAAGCAACCTTGATAATCAGAGGGTGATCGGTATCGTCAATGATAATGTTCATTCCCGACAGGCGGATTACCTCATGCAACTGGTTTCTGCGTTCGTTGATATTGCCCCAACGAGGCATAAATGTTCTGATTTCACGGCCTCCTTCCTGCACTTCACGCGGCAATGTGAAACCTACTTTTGAAGCGTGAGTTTCCGGCAGATAAGGAGTCATTTCCTGATTAATGAATAATATTCTTTTAGCCTTCATTCTTTTTGATAAGTGACTACAAACGGTGCAAAGTTACTAATTTTTTGACGAATAGCATTGATTTTTACCTTTTTAATATCTTCCGGAGGGGTTATCACATGATTATTGAGTTTTGCGCTTCGGTATTTCATAAATATTCTGTTACTTTGCACCGCAAAAAATAAAATTCAATTTTTGGGAAGCACAAGTGTCCTAACCGTCCATACGTTTCTTTCGTCTTATGCAGAAGGTTGTTTCCGCACAACTCTCAACTGAGACCCCCAAAAACGACGGACGCAGCATGACATATATGCCCCAAAGCCAATCATGCAAAAAATGAAAATTGTAGAAACCGTCAGCGAGCTGAACCTTTCATTACAAGCAGCCCGCCAAGCAGGCCGCAGCATTGGCCTTGTTCCGACTATGGGAGCCCTGCACGAAGGCCACGCCTCGCTGGTCAGCCGCAGCGTAAAAGAGAATGACATTACCGTAGTAAGCGTATTTGTCAATCCTACTCAATTCAACGACAAGACCGACCTGGCCAACTATCCGCGCACACTGGAAGCTGATTGCCAGCTTTTGGAAAAACTGGGAGCCGACATCGTTTTTGCCCCTTCGGTTGAAGAGATTTATCCTGAACCCGACACACGCACATTCAGCTATCCGCCCATCGACACGGTAATGGAAGGCGCCCACCGCCCCGGTCATTTCAACGGCGTATGTCAGATTGTCAGCAAATTATTCATGTACGTACAGCCCGACAAGGCATACTTCGGCGAAAAGGACTATCAGCAAATTGCCGTCATCCGCGCCATGGTGGCCGACCTCAAACTGCCCGTTAATATATGTCCGTGTCCGGTTATCCGCGAAGAATCAGGACTGGCACGCAGCAGCCGCAACACGCTCCTGACTGAAGACGAGCGACATATTGCCGCCAATATTTATCGCGTGCTCAAGAACAGTCTGCCGTATGCCGAACGACACAGCGTAGAGGAAACTACCCAAAATGTAATTGAACAGATTAACGGAATTGACGGACTGGAAGTGGAATACTACCAAATTGTGGATGGAAACACCCTGCAACCTATCGCCAACTGGACAGACGCCGACTCCGTAGTGGGATGCATCACCGTATATTGCGGACACCGCCCCATCCGTCTGATTGACCACATACGCTACAAGGGATAAAAGAAGCGCGAAACTGACAACCTTACAATTACAAAAAGTATATAAGCAATCATCATGCAAATTGAAGTACTGAAGTCTAAAATCCACTGCGCCCGCGTAACCGAATCCAACCTGCACTATATGGGTAGCATCACCATTGATGAAGACCTGATGGATGCGGCCGGCATGATTGCCGGCGAGCGTGTGTTCATTGCAGACAACAACAACGGCGAACGTTTCGACACATACATCATCAAAGGACCGCGCGGCACGGGATGCATTTGCCTGAACGGCGCGGCTGCACGCAAGGTTCAGGTAGGTGACGAGGTTATCATCATGTCATACGCCCTGCTTGACTTTGAAGAGGCCAAGACGTTCAAACCCAAAGTTATTTTTCCCGACGGCGCCCATCAAAACAAGCTGTAACCTGCACAAGATTAGTTCAGGACACCACAGCAGCGGCTCCGCCGCCAGCAAAAATGAATGGCTTTTTTACATAACCAAACTGCCGGATAAATCAAAAAAGGTGGCTTCTAACAAAAATTAGAAGCCACCTTTTTTTTACTATGCACCGATCTGCACCCGACAGCGTGCCTACTCGAAGTCACTTTGCTGCTGCTCCACTTCCTTAAGTTTCTGCAAGTTCAACTCCTGCTGTCTGCGCTCATTTGTTACAGAACCAGACGTTCCGGACAAAGCAGCCGACGAAACCTGCTGACCGTGCAGCTCAAGCTGTTTTTGTTCGTTCTCGTCAGCTATCAGCGGATGTGCCGACGGACGGGTTCGGATAACAAGTTCGCCCGAAAGCGGCGTATGCTTGCCCTGGAATACGACGGACGCCTTTACTTTTATCTGTCCCTCGCGGGTTGAGGCCCGAACAAGCACGGGGGCCGTTCCCCACTGTACCGGACGTGGATTGGTAAATGTAGACTCACTGGCCACCAGTTCGCCCGGCCCTTCAATGTCAAACTTCACCCAATAATTATTAAGACGCTTGATATTGCCTTTACCGTCAGCCACTGCAGCCACAACCGTAACCAAGTCGGACCCGTCGGCCGTCATTTCCACGTTTTCCGTATCAGCCCACAATATCAATTTGGTTGGCCGGCGCGCCGGCTCCACCTTGTGAGTAGCAACTACCTTGCCGTTTTCCAACCCTTCAGCCAGCAAAAAGGATTCGGCCTGCTTTCCGCTGCGCGACAAATCCTTGTCATGCATGACATCCCACACATGGCTGAACGTAATAACCGGTGAAGGCATCCCCTCACCGCCGGCAGGTTTGCGATAAACATACTGCTTGCCATTAAGACAATAAGTCAGACGCACCTCCTCGCAGTTGCTGTAAACGGTTACATCGGAAGGCGAGAACGGCGTCATGGCATTGGCAATATAGACCATCGGACCATTCTCCGAAAGCAAATTCGGATTCGGCTCTGCCGGCCGCTGGGCACAGAACATGTAATAAGAATATTTAGGCTGTCGGAACACGTCCATTATACCGCCATAAAACGGATCCGGATGGTATCCCCGCTGATGGTCAAACGAATGCCAAAGGCAACCACCTACATGCTGACGCGTGGTGCGGTAAAGAGCATCGTAACAGGTATATTGATATCCGGGCCGCGCATATCCCTGAGCCTGCACAAGCATCGGCAATTCACCCCAGGCACGATTGACACGGCTCGGCGAATTATGTGAACTCCAGTCGTCTACATTGTCGCCCCATTCACGCGTAAAATAAGTCACCTTAGGATCAAGCTGGTCTGTATTAAAAGCTCCGCCGGCACCGTTCAGAGGATGAGTAAACAATATGGGGAAATATTCGTGCCCCCGGGCCGTAGCGTCACAACCGGCATAACAATAGGGATACGGATACTCTTCGTGCAGGATTTCCTGCACACGGCGAGCAAAATCGTCCGGATACCAGGTCTCGTTCAAAATAGGTTCCCACATCCATACTGAGGCATGGTTGCGGTCACGACGAACCATGTTACGGATGTCACTGTATACACGCTGCGCAAAAACCGGTTCGTTGTTCCAGAACTGCCACCCCGGTGTATTGACAATAACAAACAGTCCCAATTCGTCGCATGCATCCATAAAAGCCGGGTCCTGCGGATAATGGGCATTGCGGATGACACGCAACCCCGCATCACGCAACTTTTTGGCATCGCGCCAATGCAAGCTGTTGGAAAGGGCGTTGCCCACTACGGCAAAATCCTGATGACGGTTGGCACCGATGAGCGGATTGGGATAAGGACGTCCGTTAAGCCAGAATCCGTCTTTCCCACGAAACTCTATACTCCTTATTTCCCACACGCCGGCGGTATCCGTCAACCACATGTCCGGCCTTGTCAAATATACGCACATGCAGCTGATAAAGATACGGAGTGTCAGGCGACCACAAATGTGGTTTCAGCAATTCAAAATCAAGACTGACCTGACGAGCTTTTTTGCGTGCTACGGAAAGCGACTTGGTAATACGCTTAACGAGTTTGTTGTCACGGTCGAAAAGCTGATATTCAATCTTTCCGGAAAAAGATTCCAACGACTGGTTACGCACATGTGCATCAAGCCGGACTCCGGCCGACTTTTCCGACACATCACGGAACGACACGAAAAGCCCTCCGCCGGCAGTCTGGTTTTCATAATTCGGGTCGGTCAGATAAACATTGTTGTGTACCACCATCCAGCAGTCGCGATAGATACCGCCGAAATATGAGAAATCAAGCATATCCTGCTGCTTTCCGGGGGGATACGAAGGGTCGTCGCTATTGTCGGCCCATACGGAAATGACATTATCCTGACCGTACTTAAGATAGGGCGTAACGTCGGCTATAACGGGCAAATACCCGCCAAAATGGGTAGCCACGAGTTAATCGTTGATCCAAACCTTTGACTTTCCCATAATGGCCTCGAAATGCAGGAACTGCTTTTTTCCCTGCCAGGATTCTTCAGGTTTAAAATGTTTGCGATACCACACTTCTCCCTGATAGTTTACACAACCGCTTGCCTCTGTGGGCAGATATTCAATGCCATTAGGCAAAGAAACAAGCGTCCACGAACTGTCGTCAAAATCAGGACGCTCTGCCCCGACCTGTCCTCCCTTATAAAGACGCCAGGCCGGATTCATGTTGTAAACACTACGTCCCGTGCCTGCCAATTCATAAAAACCAGCTGTTGAAAACTCCGGCTGATGAGCGGCATTTGCCAACAAAAAAGCCAATAAGAAGAAAGCTAACGACGTGAGTCGTCTTTTCATACAAAATTCGATACACAAATAGGAATCTGTTAGAAACAAGCTATTTATAAGCTTTTC
>ERZ809194.126-NODE-126-length-49546-cov-8.041159_pt1 | contig 49546 bp, 51 predicted proteins | sample MGYA00520517_ERZ809194 | MGnify/ENA primary metagenome ERZ809194 (study PRJEB31570, sample SAMEA3213003) | Homo sapiens | biome: human-gut; feature: human gut; material: fecal | place: Sweden | collected 2011 ... | reverse complement strand
TTTCTAAGTATTTATCAAGTGAAATGTGGCTTTCATCCCACACGCAAGCGTGTGGTTTTTTCGCCACAAATTTATAACCAATAAAGAATAAACCATAGTTTCTGTTATAGAACTTAGAACCAAAGATGATCTTAACCATAAGTGCAAATACGACTAGTAATCAACCAAATGAGAATCCTACTAAGGTGATACATAAATGAAAAAAAAATCTAGAGTTAGATGGTGACATCTTTACTCAGATTGTTTCTATGTGGAAACCAGAAGAAGAATACTTCAACTGACATAATATTTGGATTCCTGTTAAATAGAGGAATCCTTTTTAGGTTTTACTTTATTATCTATTCTATTTCCATTTTCATCTAGTTTATAGAGGTTATTGTATGTGACTTCTATATGTTTCTGATAGAGTCCTATATTAATTATTCTAGAGAATACAGCATAGATCAAAGCAGTAAGTGGTACACCAATAAGTACACCAACAACACCCCATAGATTACCAAATATAGTAATACCTAATAAGACAAATAAACCACCTATACCTACAGATTTACCTACAATCTTAGGATATACAAAATTACCTTCAAACTGCTGTAAGCAAAGATAAATAATCGCAAAAGCTAACATACTCTTACTCTGTGCTGCAGCCACCAAGATGAGTCCTGCAAAGAAGGTAATAAAATTACCAAACATTGGGACAAAACTAAATAAGAAAGCCATAATCGCAATTAATTCAGGGAAAGGCATTCCAAATAAACGCATCGCAATATAAACCTCTAACATAAAACATATTGCTTCTAACATCTGTCCTGTCACAAAACTATTAAAGTAATGATTGGCTTCACTCATAATATCAAAAGCGATACCTGCACGTTTATGGCCTAATATATATGCAATGAGTTTTCTACCTTGTTCAAGATGTTTCTCTTTATTTGCAAGAAGATAGAGAGCCATAAAGAATGAAGTGATGGCAGTAATGAATGAACCACCAATATTTGATACAAATTCTGTTGTTTTAAAATGAGGATTACCTAAGAAATTACCTGCAGTCGCAAGAATTGTACTTAAATCAATAGAGGCAAACCATTTCTGTACTTCATCTACTGTTACTGAATAATCAATATTAAATTTTGTACATATAGAAGTAATATAGACAGCAAGTCTTTTTGCATAATTATCTAAGTTAGAGAATAAGAGTGAGAAACTTTCTCCAATTCTAGGAATAATGAATGAGAAGAACATCACTAATATTAATAGTAAACATATAATAGTGATAGCCATCGCAATACCACGAGTTCCTTCTACTAAGAATTGAGGAAGCTTTAGGTTAGGTTTTTTCTTCATCAATTGGTCTTTTGCTTTCACAAGTAACTTCTCTACTAGTTTCATTGGAATGTTAATCACAAATGCGATTACTATCGCAATATAGAAGGGTCTTGCAAGCCCTAATGCATTAAGGAAGAAGTCCCATACTGAGTCTAAATTAAAAAGAATAAAAGCTAAGACAATACCATATGTAATATATTGAAAAATCTTATCATCTGGAAAATTGAAATTTTTGTTGTCCATAATAATCACCTAAGGAAATAGTACCACAAAATTAGGGGGTATTGTTACTAGAAATTAAATAAGAAAAGGTTGAGGAATAGAAGAAATTTGCTATAATGACACATGTGAAAGGAGAATATAAATGAACACTATTATTATTAATAAAATCATGATGCATATGCTTGACTTTGAGCATCGTAAGATATATTTAAGTGAAGATTTCTGTGAATTAAATGATACAACTCAGGAATATTATCATAAAAAAGTAGAAAAAGCTTTATACAGTCCAACTATTAAAGAACTTGTTGTGCCCTCACTTCATGAATTATTACTTCGTGCAGATAAGATGCTAGAAGATGATGAAGAATTCAAGAAACAGGCAAAAGAAATTAGTGAAAAGTTCTTTGCGTTAGGTTCAGTGATTGAAGAAATGCCTAATAGTAATATTTTATATGTGGATTGTTATCGTGATGGTGTACATATGATTGCCGCTTTAAAGCTTAATTATAAATATAATTCTGTATCTCTTGTAGAAGAGGAAAATGTCCGTATTACAAGAAGACAGGTTCTTCCTCAGATTGGTACAGCTGTTGATGAAGCGATTATTATAGATACAGATCATAAGAAGATATCTCTTATTGAAAAAAAGTATCTCATTGATGGCAAGATGGATACTTATCTTAATAGTCAATGGATCAAGGGAGAAGAAAAACTCACTGATCGTCAGAAGATTTCTACTATGAAGAAAGTAGTGAATAAGATTGATGATATTTATCATGTGAATGATAAAGAAGCACTTCCACTTGTAAAACAGGAAATATTAGAAAGAACACAGATGGGTGAACTTGTTAAACCGATAGAAGTAGTTCGTAAGGTCATGGAAAGAGATTATCAGGCTCAGGAAGAATCAGAAACAATGTTGAAGGATCTTGGGATTGGTGAGGATGATACAATTTCTTTAAATGCATTAGGACGTTCTGTAGAGGTTGTTAAGATTACTCTTGATGAGGATATTCAGATAACTATGCCAGTAGATGAATATGTGAATGGCTCTACTTTTGAAAAGAAAGAAAACCCTGATGGAACAGTTTCTATCGTATTAAATAATATTCAAGACATTACAATTAAGTAAACGTTTACATTTTTTTGCCTATATTGTCTGAAATGAATGAATTTTGGTCATATTTATTGTATAATAAAGTTTATGAAGGGAGACATATAGGTATGTTAGATAATTTCTTGATAAAATTGTTTTTTGAGGGAAAGTGTTTAGAGGCATATAAGGTATTCGGTGCTCATCCGGATAAAAAGGGCGTTCGCTTTACAGTATATGCACCACATGCAAGAAGTGTTCAGGTTGTAGGTAATTTTAATGACTGGGACGGAACACAACATTATATGGAGAGATATAATGATGGAGGCGTGTGGACTCTCTATATTGAAGGGTTAAAGCAGTATGACCTTTATAAATATAGAATTGAAACACCTTCTGGAGCTATTGTTGATCGTGCAGATCCATATGCCTTTTTCAGTGAAATTAGACCAGGTACAGCATCTAAGGTATATAATTTAGATGGTTATCGCTGGCATGATTCTAGATGGATGAAGTCACGTTCTAATAACTACGATCGTAACATGAATATTTATGAAGCGAATCTTGGTTCTTGGAAGATGAAAAAGGAATTTACAGATACATCTGATGGAGAATTTTATTCATATGAAGAAATGATTGATGAAATCATTCCTTATGTAAAGAAGATGGGCTATACACATATTGAAGTAATGCCTTTAAATGAGTTCCCATTTGATGGCTCTTGGGGATATCAGGCAACAGGTTATTTTAGTGCGACAAGTCGTTATGGACATCCAAAACAGTTAAAGGATTTCATTAATGCGTGTCATAAAGAAGGTATAGGTGTCATTATGGACTTTGTACCTGCTCATTTTGTAAAGGATGGACATGGTCTTTATCAGTTTGATGGAGGCTGGGTTTATGAATATGCAGATGTGAATAACCGTTATTCTGAATGGGATTCAGTATATTTTGATGTGACAAAAGATACTGTACGTTCATTCTTAAAGAGTGCTGTTCATTTTTGGGCAGAAGAATTCCATATTGATGGTATTCGTTTTGATGCTGTCAGCAACCTTATTTACTGGAAAGGTAATAAAGACTTTGGTACAAACAATGGGGCTTTAGAGTTCTTAAAGACTATGAATGAACAGATTCATGAAAGATATCCTGCATTAATGACTATTGCAGAAGACTCAACTGATTTCCCATATGTAACTAAACCAGTTAAGGATGGCGGTTTAGGATTTGATTATAAGTGGGATATGGGCTGGATGAATGACACTTTAAAGTATTTCAAAGAAGATCCAGTTTATCGTCAATATGATCATAATTTATTAACTTTCTCAATGATGTATTTCTATTCAGAAAGATTTATTTTGCCATTCTCACATGATGAAGTGGTTCATGGTAAAGCAACTATTTTAAATAAGATGTGGGGACTTGATGGAGAGAAGTTCGCACAGGCAAAAGCTTTATATACATATATGATGACTCATCCTGGTAAGAAGCTTAATTTCATGGGTAATGAATTAGGTGAATACAAGGAATGGGATGAAAGAAAAGCATTGGCTTGGAATATATTAGAATATCCACAGCATGATTCTTTCCATCATTTTATGCAGGATTTAAATAAGATGGTTGAAGAACATCCAGCTCTTTATAGTATGGATTATGATCCAGAAGGATTTAAATGGCTGGTTGTAGATGATCATAATCAGAGTGTATTCTCATATGCTCGATTTGATAAGAAAGGCAACTGTTTAGTTATAGTAGCTAACTTTATTGGTAATAGTCATGATAATTATGCTGTGCCAGTACCGTTTGCTGGAAGCTATAAAGAAATCTTGAATACAGATAAAGATAGTTATAACGGTTCTAATTACACAAATACACGTGCTTTAAGATCAAAGAAGGGTACTTGTATCAATGAAGCACAGAGTATTCATGTGAAATTAGCGCCATTTAGCGCGGTGGTATTTGAATATCATAAGCCAGCTAAAAAAGCGTCTTCTCCAAAGAAGACAAAGAAAAGTGTTGTAAAGGAAGGAAAGTAGTAAATGTTTAATACAAAAGAAGAATTTAAGTATGAATTTTCTAAGCGAATCATTGAATCATATGGTCGTACAGTAGAAGAAGCACATTTAACAGAAAAGTTCATGGTTCTTGAAACTATGGTTCGTGACTATGCATCTGTTAACTGGGCTATGACAAAGATGGCAGTTCAGGCTAAGCAGCAGAAACAGGTTCACTATTTCTCTATGGAGTTCTTAGTTGGTCGTCTATTAGTCAACAATATGATGAACTTAGGTATTTATGAAACTGCAAAAGAAGGTCTTGCTGATTATGGTATTAATATCCATGACCTAGAAGAATTAGAATCTGATGCTGGTTTAGGTAATGGTGGTTTAGGCCGTCTTGCTGCCTGCTTCATGGATTCTTTAGCTTCTTTATCTTATCCAGCTTTCGGTAATACTATTCGTTATGATTATGGATTCTTCAAACAGAAGATTGAAAATGGATATCAGGTAGAAGTACCAGACCAGTGGTTACGTTTAGGTAATATGTGGGAAGTAAGAAAACCTAAGCATGCAACAGAAGTTAAATTCTGGGGTAAAGTAATCTGGGATGATGCAACTGGTGGATGGAAGCATGTAGATTATGAAGCAGTACGTGCTGTACCTTATGATATGCCAATTGTTGGTAATGATACTAAGGTAACTAATACATTAAGATTATGGAAAGCTGAACCTAGTGAAAACATTCCTACAAATAAAGATTTCCGTCAGTATGCACAGGAAGTCAATGATATCTGTCAGACATTATATCCTGATGATTCTACACATGCTGGTAGAGTATTACGTTTAAAACAGCAGTATTTCTTTGTATGTGCTGGTTTAAATTCTATTATTCGTGCTCATTTAAGAGTATATCCTGATTTAACTAACTTCCATGAAAAGAACGTTATTCAGTTAAATGATACACATCCAGTATTAGTTATTCCTGAATTAATGCGTGTATTTATTGATGATTACAACATGGAATGGGATGATGCATGGAATATCGTATGTAAGACTTGCGCATATACAAACCATACAATCTTAGCTGAAGCATTAGAAAAATGGCCTGTTGATATGATGAGAGACTTATTACCAAGAGTTTATCAGATCATCGAAGAAATCAATAGACGTTTCATTGGTTTCGTAAAACAGCAGACTGAAAATGATAACGAACTATTACAGAGAGTTATGATTATTAAAGATGGTCAGGTACATATGGCTAGACTCGCGATTGCTGGTTCATTTAGTGTCAATGGTGTAGCACAGCTTCACTCTGATATCTTAAAAGAAAGAGAAATGAAGGATTTCGATACTTTATATCCTAACAAGTTCAACAATAAAACAAATGGTGTCACTCATAGAAGATGGCTTGCATATTGTAACCCACAGTTAACTTCATTAATTAATGAATCAATCGGTGATAGCTGGATGCATAGACCAGATGATTTAGAGAAGTTAGCTCCTTATGTAACTGATTCAATTACTCAGAGTAAGTTCTATAATGTAAAACAGCAGAGAAAGCAGATTCTTGCAGATTATATTAAGGAACATAATGGTATTGATGTAGATGTTAATTCTATCTTTGATATTCAGGTTAAGAGATTACATGCATATAAGAGACAGTTATTAAATGTCATGCATATTATCTATTTATATCAGAGAATGAAAGAAGATAGCAGCTTCAGAATTTATCCACATACTTATATCTTTGGTGCAAAAGCAGCTCCTTCTTACTATTTAGCTAAGAAGATCATTAAGTTAATCAACAGCGTAGCTGAAAAGGTAAACAATGACCCAGAAACTAATAAATACTTAAAGGTTGTATTTATTGAAAACTATGGTGTTACTATTGCGGAAAAGATTATTCCTGCTGCAGATGTATCTGAACAGATTTCTACTGCCGGTAAGGAAGCAAGTGGTACTTCTAACATGAAGTTCATGATGAATGGTGCTTTAACACTTGGTACATTAGATGGTGCCAATGTAGAGATTGCGGAATTAGTTGGTGATGATAACATAGTTATCTTTGGTATGAAGGATAATGAAGTCAATGACTTAAAGGCAAGTGGTTCTTATAGCTCTTGGAATGAATACAACAATAATCCAAACATCAAGAAGGTTATTGATTCATTAGTAGATGGTACTTGGAACACTTCAAGAGAAGAATTCAAGATTATCTTTGATGAATTAATGGCTAGAAATGATGAATACTTCTTATTAAAGGATTTTGAAAGCTATAGACTTGCACAGGAAAAGATCAATAACTTATATCAGGACCGTGCTAACTGGTCTAAGATCTGCTTAGCTAATATCGCAAAGAGTGGTCATTTCTCAAGTGATAGAACTATTGAAGACTATGTAAAGGATATCTGGCATTTAAATAGGGTAAAAATCTAATGAAAGATACATTCGTACTAGATGTAGATGGTGAAGAAGTAACTTGTGAAGTCATTTTAGGATTCACAGATGACGCAACAGGTAAAGAATATATCATCTATACAGATAACAGTTCAGATGAAGATGATCAGTTGAATATCTATGCTTCACAGGTAGATCCTGAAGATGCAGATAATATTCTTCCTATTGAAACAGAAGAAGAATATGCATTTGTACAGGAAGTATTAGATTCAATGATGTCTGAAGAAGAATAAAGACTCAAAGGCTTAACGATTACGTTAAGTCTTTTTGTTTTACATGATATATGGCTTTCTTTTTTAAATTTAGATACTGCCTTTTTTTCTCTAATTTTTATGATAGAATAAGGGGGAGAAAAGGATGGGATGTAGACGTGCAAAGAGAATCAATTCGTATGTATGCTTATGCGATTGACTTTGATTTAATCAAAGTTGATTTATCATTAAATTATTATAACGGAATTTCAAGTCAGTATTATTTAAAGAATTTAGATACAAGTGAAGTTAAGATACTTAAAGGCGAAGCGACTGAGAAAGAAAATGGATTCCAGTCGTATCTTTTGCATACAGACTTTTCTGTAGGTACAAGATATAAAGTGTTTGATAATTATGGTTTAGCTTGTTTTTTAGATTTTAGTCAGCTTTCTATGAGTAAAGATTTTGATGATCATTTTTATTATGATGGTGATGATTTAGGCAGTCATTATACAAAAGAAAAAACGACATTCAAGATCTGGTCACCTCTTTCTACGGAAGTTGTATTAAAAATCTGGAAAGATGAAGACCTTCATTATTATCCTTTAGAAAGAGGAGATAAGGGTGTCTATAGTACAACTATTAAGAAAGATCTAGATGGTTATGAATATGTTTATATTATTGGAATGAATGAACAATCCATAGAAACAGCTGATCCATATGCTTATTCTTGTACAGCTAATATGCATAGTTCAGTAGTCATTGATTTGGATAAAGTTAGAAGAGTAGATTATCCTTTGACAGAACTAAAACATACGACAGATGCAGTTATTTATGAAGTAGGTGTCAGAGACTTCTCTGTTGATGAATATGGACAGATTACACATAAAGGCAAGTTCTTAGGACTTTGTGAAGATGGTACAGTGACTAAGAATGGTTTTTCATCAGGCATGGACTATTTAGATATGCTTGGTGTCACACATGTACAGCTTTTACCAATCAATGATTATGCAACAGTAGATGAAGATCATCCGGATTTACTCTATAACTGGGGTTATGATCCAGCACAATATAATGTACCTGAAGGAAGTTATATTACTGATCCAAATGATGGCTATAAGAGAATATTAGAATGTCAGCGTATGGTACGCTGTATTCATAAGCATAATATGAGAGTTATTCTAGATGTAGTCTATAATCATATGCATGATGTGAATAATAATGCATTAGAGAAGACAGTGCCTTATTATTTCTTTAGAAGAGATGAAAATGGGGAGTTATCTAATGGTTCATGGTGTGGTAATGATTTAAATAGTACCGCAAAGATGTGCCGTAAATATATCTTGGATATGTGTAAGAGATGGCAGGTTCTTTATGGTGTAGATGGCTTTAGAATGGATCTCATGGGTATTGTGGATAATGATACAGTGAATATGATTTATGAACAGGGTCATGCTTTAGATTCTTCATTTATGTTATATGGTGAAGGTTGGAATATGGGTACTGCATTACCTGATTCAGAAAAGACAACAATTGAAAATAACCATAAAACACCTCATGTAGGTTTCTTTAATGATCATTTCAGAGATACAGTCAAGGGACCTAATCAGATGGAAGTCAAAGGCTATACATCAGGGGATACTTATAAGACAAATGAAACCATTATTGCGATGTGTGACTACAATAAGTTCTTATCTATAGAACAGAGCATTAACTATACAGAATGTCATGATAATGCGACTGTATTTGATAAATTTATTATTTCCAATGGACATGAAGATGAATATTGTCGCCAGAAGAGATGTTTATTAACACTTGCGATGACAATTTTTGCGCAAGGGGTTCCTTTTATTCATGCCGGACAGGAATTTTTAGGTACTAAGAATGGTAATCAGAATTCTTATAATGCGGGTGATGCAGTTAATAAACTAGACTGGGAACGTCATGACGAATATATGAATGTTGTTCAGGCTGTAAAGTTCTTTATAGATCTAAGAAAACACAACAAATGCTTTAGATATTATGACTATGAAGATATGCATCAGCATGTATTTATCAACAATATCTACTATCGTATGGTAGAATATCATCTCACTCAGGATGAAGGAGATTACAAAGAATTTAAGATTTACTTTAATCCTTCATATGATGTCATTGCTATTGGTATTGAAGATGATTTTAAGATATTATATAGTATGTCAAATGAAAGAATAGAAAATGGACAACTCAATGTATTTGGTGTATCCATGGTTGTATGTGCAAGATAGGAGATTATAATGAAATTAATTGTTGGATTAGGAAATCCTGGTAAAGAATATGATATGACAAGACATAATACAGGATTTTATTGTTTAGATGTATTAAGTGATGAAATGAATCAATCTATTGATAAAGAGAAATTCAAAGGCTTATATACTAAATTCAAGTATAAGGGTGAAGATGTTATTTTATTAAAACCTCAGACTTATATGAATAATTCTGGTGAATCTGTTGCGGCAGTGATGCAGTTTTTCAAGATTCCACTAGAAGATCTATTAGTTATTTATGATGATATGGATATGCCTACTGGTAAACTACGTTTAAGAGAAAAAGGCAGTGCAGGTGGACATAATGGGATCAAGAGTATTATTGCTCATGTAGGGACTCAGAACTTCAAGCGTATTCGTGTAGGTATTTCAAAGAATAAGCTTTATAGTGTTGTAGACTGGGTACTTGGACGCTACTCTAAAGAAGAAGAAAAGCTTATATCAGAAGGTGCTAAACGTGCAGCAGAAGCTGTATTATGTTATTTAGATGATGGTTTTAATAAAGCAATGAATAAATTTAACTAGGTGATTGTTATGGAGAAAATACTGAATCTTTTAAAAGATAATCAGGCCTTAAGAACCTTAGATACAGACAAAGGAACTATTGTCACAAACTCAACTAGCGATGAGGCTTATCTCATTGCTGGTTCTTTTTGGCATCATCCAAGAAAAATCCTGATTATTAAAAATAACCAATATGAGGCATTTAACCTCTATAAAACATTAACTGAACTTGTGAATCAAGTTGTCTATTTTCCTGCAGATGAATCATTACGTGTAGAATCAGTAGCGTATTCTTATGAATTATTAGGAGAAAGAATTAATGCATTATATGCGATGACACAAGATAAACCAATGATCTGTGTTTGTCATATGCATTCAATGACACGTTATGTGACACCTGTAGAACTCTTTAAAAAGAGTATTATAAGTTTAAAGAAGGGTGATACAGTTGATCCTTTAGAATCAAAGAAGAAACTACAGTCTATTGGCTATAAGAATACCCAAAGAGTAGATTCACCTTTCTATTACTCTAGAAGAGGTGAAGTACTAGATGTTTATACAATCCAGTATGAACATCCAGTACGTATTGAATTCTTTGATGATGAGATAGAAGAAATCTCTTTTTATGATAAAGACTCACAAAGAAGAACAGAAAGAAAAGAATCTATCGATATTCTTCCAGCTACAGATATGATGTATGAGGATGATGGTTTATCACAAGTAGAAGCTTCTATCAAGGCTTTAAAAGAGAAGATGAAGATCAAAGATGAATTCAAGGATGAACTTGAAGAAACATATGCATTAGATATTGAATCACTCAAAACACATGACTATAGTCCACGTATTTATCAATATTTAAGTTTATTCCCTCAAACTGCTACAATTATAGATTATGCAAGTGATTATACTATTATTACTGCATCTCTTGCTTCTATTCTTGCTTCTTATAAGACTTATATGGAAGAGAACTACCTCTATTATCATGAACTAGAAGAAATAGGACAGATGATCAGAGGAATTAAGCTTATTAATAACCCTCATGATATCTTAAAACATCCTGATGTCGATTTAGTACGCTTTAGAGAAAATGATAAACAAATCATGTTTATGACTCAGCCTGTGATGATTTCTATGGCTAATGAAAAAGTCTTTATTAGTCAATTAAAGGACTTACTTACATATAATCGTGTCATGATTGGTGTAGATGAAAAGCGTCAGATAGATGTATTAGTAAACCTATTTACTGATCATGCCATTCCATTTACTCTCACAAGTGCCACAAATAAGATTTATGACGGGGTTAATCTATTCTTAGGACATTTACCTTGTGGAATGAACTTTGTAGAAGAGAAGACTGTATTACTCACAAGTCAGGAACTCTTTAAAGTACAAGAAACAAAAAAGAAATATATTAAATATAGAGATGCCACTAAAATCTCAGACTATAATGAATTAAAAGTAGGAGACTATGTTGTTCATGATACAAATGGTATTGGACAATATATGGGTATTGAAACATTAGTTGTAGATGGTGTACATAAGGATTATTTACATATTGCCTATAAAGGAAATGATATTCTTTATGTACCGGTAGAACAGTTCCAGTTAATTAGAAAATATTCATCAAGAGATAGTAAACCACCTCGTATTCATGCTTTAGGTTCACCTAAATGGGCTAAAGAAAAAGCAAGAGTCAGACAGAAGGTAGATGGTTTAGCTGATGATCTGATTAACTTATATGCAGAAAGAATGAGACAGCCAGGTTTTGCGTTTGAGCCTGATGGGGATCTTCAATTAGAGTTTGAAAGTGAATTTGGTTATGAACTCACTCCAGACCAGGCACATGCTGTAGAAGAAATCAAGAAGGACATGGAAACACCACGTCCTATGGATAGATTATTATGTGGTGATGTAGGCTTTGGTAAAACAGAAGTGGCTTTAAGAGCCTGCTTTAAAGCTGTTGTGTCTAAGAAACAATGTGCCTTCTTATGTCCTACTACAATTCTTTCAGCACAACATTATCGTACAATGCAGAAGCGTTTTGAGAAGTTCCCTGTGAATATTGCATTACTCAATCGTTTTACGACTACTAAAGAAAAGAAACAAATATTGGCTGATTTAAAGGAAGGTAATATTGATCTATTAGTTGGTACACATCGTATTTTATCTAAAGATGTAGAATTCAAGGATCTTGGATTACTCTGTATCGATGAAGAACAGCGTTTTGGTGTAAGACAGAAAGAGAAAATCAAAAATCTAAGAAAAACAATAGATGTACTCACTTTAACTGCCACACCTATTCCTCGTACATTACAAATGTCCATCATGGGTATTAGAGGACTCTCACAAATAGAAACACCACCATTAAATAGACTCCCTGTACAGACATATGTCTCAGAAAAGAGCTGGGCATTAATTAAACAGGTTATTGAAAGAGAATTATCACGTAATGGACAGGTTTTCTATTTACACAATAGAACAGAAAACATCTATGAAATAGCCTCTACATTGCAGACACTTTTACCTAATGCCCGTATTGGTGTAGGACATGGTCAGATGGATAAGAATGATCTAGAAGATGTCATGACTGACTTTGTAGAAAAGAAATACGATATTCTTGTATGTACAACTATTATTGAGACAGGTATTGATATACTTAATGCGAATACAATTATTATTGAGAATGCGGATAAGTTTGGTTTAGCGCAGCTTTATCAGATCAAAGGTAGAGTAGGAAGAAGTGAACGTATCGCATATGCTTATCTTCTTTATACAAAAGATCGTGCGATGACAGAAGAAGCTCAAAAGAGACTTACAGCTATTAAGGAATTCACGCAATTAGGTTCTGGTTATAAGATTGCAATGAGAGATTTATCTATTCGTGGCAGCGGTGATATTCTTGGTGGTGAACAGGCAGGATTTATTGATCAAGTCGGTTTTGATATGTATATGAAAATCTTACAGGATGCGATTGAAGAAAAACAGGGTAAGATTAAAGAGGATGAAACTGTACCATCACGTAATGTACCAGTAGATGGTTATATTCCTGAAGACTATGTAGAAAGTGATATGGAAAAGTTAGAACTTTATCAGCGTGTCTATAAAGCCAATGACTTAGAAACATTGAAACGTGTAGAACATGAACTCACTGACCTTTATGGTGTTCTCCCATCACAGGTGCGTAATATTGTAGTCAAGAGAAGATTTGACATCCTTTCACATGATCCACTTATTGATGATGTAAAGGATAGCAGCCAGGGACTAGAAATACGTTTCTCTAAAGTCTTCTTAGAAGATTTAGATGGACAGAAGTTCTTTGCGTATGTCAATCATATGTTTAAAAAGCCACAAATGAAATATACTGATGGTATGTTGACTATTGTGAGTGGTATGGAACCTTATTATGTTTCAGCATCTACTGAGTTCTTAGATTCAGTTTTAAAACAATATTATAAAACACATACTAGTTCTTAATAAAAAAATAATGTAGAATATGAAAAAAAGGGGGGGATAACATCAATGAAAATTACTGATTTATTAAATGAAGATAAAGTAACTTTATCTTTTGAAGTATTTCCACCTAAGACAAGCAGTAAATATGAAAATGTCTTAAAGGCTGCAGAAAAGATTGCATCTTTAAATCCAAGTTTCATGTCTGTGACTTATGGTGCAGGTGGAGGAACAAGTGCACATACTGTTGCACTTGCGAAAGATATTCATGAAAAATATGATGTTGAAGTTATGGCTCATTTGACATGTGTTTCTTCTACAAGAGAACATGTAGAGTCCATGGTTGAACAGTTTAAAGAAAATGGTATTGAAAACATCATGGCATTAAGAGGAGATATTCCTAAGGATGGTCAAGTGGGAGAAGACTACCAATATGCCTGTCAGTTAATCAAGGAACTTAAAGAGAAGGGTGATTTCTGTATTGGGGCAGCATGTTATCCAGAAGGACATGTAGAATCACCTAGCATTAAGGAAGATATCCAGCATTTAAAAGAAAAAGTAGAAGCAGGTGCAGATTTCTTAACAACGCAGATGTTCTTTGACAACAATGTTTTCTATAACTTCTTATATAAGATCAAGGAAGCTGGTATTAATGTACCTGTAGTGGCTGGTATTATGCCTATTACTAATGCGAAACAGGTCAGTCGTGCTGTACAGATGTCAGGTACATCTATTATTCCTTATCGTTTTAAGATGATGGTGGATGCATTTGGTGATAATCCTGAAATCATGAAGCAGGCTGGTATTATTTATGCATCTGAACAGATTATTGATTTAATTGCGAATGGTGTAAAACATATTCATGTTTATACAATGAATAAACCAGACATCGCCGAAGGCATCATGAACAATATTTCGGAGATTCTTAAATGATAGAAATCAATCGTAAAGAAGCTTTACGATACTTAGGATACCGTCAATCTGTAGAAGGTGATCTTACTGAAATCAATAGTGCATTAGATCACTGTATCGAAGTATTACAGAAAACAGCTGTACCACGTCATATTGTGAAAAGATTACCTCTCACAATAGAGAATCATACAATTACAATTGGTGATATGGTGATACATAGTAAAAACTTAGAGAATAACTTAAAAGGCTGTCATGCAGTTTATCTCTTTGCGGCTACTATAGGTATAGAAGTCGATCGTTTGATTAAACGTACAGAACTTACTAAGATGAGTGATGCAGTGATCTATCAGGCAGCAGGAGCTGCTATGATAGAAGCCTATTGTGATGAAGTGAATGAAGAACTTAATCAGGAGGCATATAAGAATAATGAATTCTTAAAGCCACGCTTTTCACCTGGTTATGGAGATCTAGCATTAGATCATCAGAAAGATTTTATGCGTATATTACAGATGGATAAGATTGGTATCAGTTTATTAGAAAGTCTCTTAATGGTCCCATCCAAATCAGTGACGGCGATCATTGGTATTACACATCATGCACAGCCTCGTCATACGAAGGATTGTGCCAATTGTCCTGCACAATGTGAATTCAGGAGGATGGATTAATGGGATTTAAAGAAAGACTTACAAAAGAATGGTTATTCTGGGATGGTGGTACTGGTTCAGTACTTCAAAGCTGGGGTTTACAAGCGGGTGAATTACCTGAAACATGGAATATCATTCATCCAGAAAAGATTGTTGAATTAAATAAAGGTTATCTAGAAGCAGGATGTGATATTATCAACACCAATACATTTGGTGCCAATAGATTAAAATATCCAGATAATCTAGAAGAAATAGTCACAAAAGCAGTAGAACATGCAAAAAAGGCAAGAGAACTTACAGGGCGCGGGGATGCCCTGATTGCGCTTGATTTAGGTCCTACAGGTAAGCTCTTAGAACCACTAGGAGATTTATCATTTGATGATGCAGTGGATATTTATGCTGAAGTCATTGAAAATGGAACTAAAGCGGGTGCTGATGTCATCCTTATTGAAACAATGCAGGATAGCTATGAATTAAAAGCTGCAGTACTAGCCGCTAAGGAACATTCACATTTACCTGTATGTGCGACTGTTGTATTTGATGAAAAAGGTAAGATGTTGACAGGTGGTACACCAGAATCAGTTGTTGCCTTACTCGAAGGGTTACATATTGATGCATTGGGTATTAACTGTTCATTAGGTCCAACACAAATCAAACCTTTTGTAGAAAGAATGATTAAAGTTTCTTCTACACCTATTATTGTGACACCTAATGCTGGTTTGCCTCAGACTGATGATGAAGGTCATACATATTATGATATGAATGCAGATGAATTCGCATCAGAGATGAAAGAGATTGCCTCATTGAATGTGCATGTACTAGGAGGATGTTGTGGAACTACACCAGAATATCTCTCAAAAACAATCGCATTAGTGAAAGACCTGCCTATTGAACCACCTGTAAAGAAGAATATCTCTGTTGTGACTTCTTTCTCACAGGCTGTAGAAATAGGTCCTAAACCAGTTATTATTGGGGAACGTATTAACCCAACTGGTAAGAAGAAATTCAAACAGGCCTTACGTGATGGAGATATTAACTATATCTTATCTGAAGGTTTAAAACAGGAAGATGCAGGGGCACATATTCTAGATGTCAATGTAGGTCTACCAGAAATTGATGAACCTAAGATGATGGTAGAAGTTATGAAGAAGTTGCAGTCTGTCATTGCATTGCCATTACAGATTGATACATCAGATCCAATCGCCTTAGAGGCAGCCTTAAGACACTATAACGGTAAGGCTATGATTAACTCAGTTAATGGTAAACAGGAATCCATGGATGCTGTATTCCCATTAGTAAAGAAATATGGTGGTGTGGTTGTAGGACTTGCCTTAGATGAAGAAGGCATTCCAGATAATGCGGCAGATCGTATTCGTATTGCGAAGAAGATCTATAAAGAAGCAAGTAAATATGGTATTGAATCTAAGGATATCGTAATCGATGGACTCGCTATGACTATTTCATCAGATCCTACTTCTGCCATTGCGACATTAGAAACATTACGTATTATTAGAGATGAATTACATGGACATTCTATTTTAGGTGTTTCTAATATCTCTTTTGGTCTTCCACAAAGACCAATTGTGAATGCGAACTTCTTTACTATGGCGATGCAGTCAGGACTTAGCTGTGCAATCATCAATCCTTCATCAGAAGCAATGATGAAATCATATCGTGCCTATCTTGCCTTAAGTGGGCTTGATACAAACTTTACAGAATATATTAGCGCCTATGGTAATAGTGCACCAGCTCCCATAAAGAGTGAAGCGGTTGATATGTCTTTATATGAAAGTATCAAGCGTGGTATGAGTGAAAATGCAGGTAAAGCCACTCAAAAACAGCTTGAAACTAAAGAAGGATTAGAAATTATTAATGACGAACTAATTCCTGCTCTTGATGAAGTAGGGAAAGGTTTTGAAAAAGGCACTATCTTCCTACCTCAGTTATTAATGAGTGCTGAAGCAGCTAAGGCTGCATTTGCAGTTATTAAAGACTCTATGGCAGGTAAACCAAGAGAAATGAAAGGAAAAATCATCATTGCGACAGTCAAAGGTGATATTCATGATATTGGAAAGAATATCGTGAAGGTTATGTTAGAAAACTATGGTTATGATGTCATTGATCTTGGTAAAGATGTACCACCTGAACTCATTGTGGATACTGCAATAAAAGAAGATGTAAAACTAGTAGGACTCAGCGCTTTAATGACAACAACAGTAGTGAGTATGGAAGATACTATAAAATTATTGAAGGAAAAGAAGCCTGATACACTTACAGTTGTAGGTGGAGCCGTTATGACTCAGGAATATGCAGATCGTATTGGTGCAGATTGTTATGCGAAAGACGCAATGGAAACAGTGCGTTTTGCAGATAAAGTATTTGGAGGAGAATAAGAATGAAAAGAATATTTACAGTATTAACTTCTATCGCTTTAACATTTGCGTTATCATTCTCAGCAGCTTTTGCGAATGATGATGCATTTCTTAAATCACAAAATTATTTAAAGACTATCGCATTAGATAGTCCTGATGCAGTTATTGCGTATGAAGCTACAGGCATGGAAGCTGATTATAAGGCTGATGCTTTATTAAATAACTTCAAGGAAACAGATTATACTACTGCTTCTTACGGTGATTTAGCTAAGTCTATTATCGCAATCTCTTTATTAGGTGAAAATCCAAAAGATTTCAATAAGACTAACTTAGTTGAAATCCTAGAAAATAGAGTACAGGAAGATGGTACTCTTACAAATGATGTCAATGGTGGATGTGGCGCTACTATTTGGACATTAATGGCTTTAGAAACAGTAAACTCACCTAAGGTAAAAGCTGTTGCAGATAAGTTATCTACTATGGCTATGGACAATGGTGCTTACTGGTATGAATATAAGGGCCCAAATGCGGATCTAGATACAACTGGATGGGCTATGGAAGCATTAAGTGTTGCAGGACGTTCTACTTATGATGCAGCTATCTCAAAAGCATATACTTTTGTACAGTCTAAGTTAAATAGTACAGATGGTTATTATGATAACTGGGGTGGAAATGCAGATACTCAGTCTTGCGTATTAGAAGGATTATCTGTTGCAGGTTATACATTAGATACAAATGCGTATAATTATCTTCTTTCTTATCAGAATGAAGATGGTACATTCAATGCATTAAACTATAGTACAGGTCAGTTAGAACCTAACGCTTATGCATCAGTAGAAGGTGCAAGAGCACTTGGTGTGATCAATAACGGAAGCTTTGTATTAAAGGCTAGAAAAGACTATACAAAGACTACTACACCAGTAGTGACTGAACCTGAAAAACCTACTACACCTACAAAACCTAGTACAACTACACCAGCTGTAAAGCCAGAAACAACTACAACTGAACCAAAGAAGGAAACAGTAAAAGTAGTTAATACAGGTGATAACACAAATGTGATGGCATATGTCGTTGCAGCTATTGCAGCTGTTGGTGTGATCGTATTAGTTATTAAAAGTAAAAAGAAATAATGAAGAAATTCACAACTAAACAATTAGCGATTGCCTTTGTCGCAATCGCTTTTGTCTTTATATTTGGCTTTACAGCTTATCGTGGTATAACTGGACAATTCCAGTCTCAGCCTACTATTGGTAATGAAGTAAAAAGTAGCATAAAGAAGAAAGATATTTCTAAAAAAGAAGAGACAAAACAAATAGAGTCACAAGAAGAATCAAAGAAGACTGATATAAAATCATCTGATTCTTCTAGTAAACAAGAGACTAAGAAGCAGGAAACAAAGAAAACAGAGACAAAATCCTCTTCTAGTAAACAAGAGGCTAAGAAGCAGGAAACAAAATCTTCTTTTACTAAACAAGAGACAAAGAAGACAGGAACAAACAATTCTTCTAGTAAACAAGAAACCTCTGCTCCTCAACAGGTAGAACCACCTAAACAGGAAACACCTGTCAAACAAACTGTTTCAGTACAGGTGATTGGAGTAAATAGCACAATGATGCAGGGGAATATAGAAGTGAATAGTTCTTCTACAGCTTATAGTGTCTTAAGAGAACTTGCGAAACAGAATGGTAAGAGTATCTCTACAAAAGGGTTTGGTTCTACTGTTTATATATCAGGTATAGATGGATTAAAAGAATTTGATCATGGACCAAGTTCTGGATGGATGTATAAGGTGAATGGTACACCACCAAATATTGGGGCAGGAGCTTATAGGGTAAAAGCAGGAGATCAAGTCATCTGGTATTATGTCAACGCTGAACAATAAGACAAGAGAAATATGTCTCATAGGTATTCTCTCTGCAGTCAATATTGCTTCTAGAGTAGCCTTACAGGCACTTCCTAACTTTAAACCTGTTACATCTATCATTATTATATCTGTACTCTTATTTGGGTTATCATTTGGAATAAAACTCACAGTAGTAACAACTATTGCATCCAATATGATTCTAGGTATGGGAACATGGACAATCTTCCAGATTCTCTCATGGGTTGTCATCTGTTTATTCACTCAATGTATCAGTGATTTCTATAAGAAAATCAACAAAGAACCCCCATTATTTCTTATGGCTCTCTATGCCTTTTTAATGGGTTATGTCTTTGGTTTTGTTGTCTCACTCGAACAATTAATTATAGGTGGTCCTGTCTGGTTTGGTATCTATTATGCCCAGGGACTCTTATTTGATACATTCCATGCAGTAGGTAATTTTGTCTTTTATTTACTTTGTGCACCTATACTTATGCGTTTATTTAAACAGGAAATGTCTCAATATACAAAAGACTATTACAAGTGATTCAGTTGCGGATCACTTTTTTTGTCATGTAATAAACATATCATCAATATCTGAAAGATACATTTTACATATGATATATAAAGTCTATAATCACAAGTGGATGGAGGTTAAAACTATGACACCATTATTTCCACGTGTTCAAGAAGTAGAGAACATATTTCACAAAATACTCGCAAGTAAAGAAGCTTGTGCAAGACTAAGAGAAACATTCAATTCAAGTCTAGAAGACTTTCAGGGATCAGAGGAATTAAACAATGAGACCTTTTCAAAAGTCGTTCTAGATAGTTATTCAAATCAGGATATTAGTGCATTATTACTCGCTATATGTGGTAAATCTATGTTTGATTTATTACGTGATGCATATTTGATTCCTCAAACATTTCATGGTAAAGCAGGAGAAAATCCAGTGCTACTTACATCACCTTCTGGAGACCTGTTAGAAGGAAAGGACGTCTCACACCATACGATGAGACGATTTAAAAGTATACTTTCACAACATCAGCCTGTTCCCCGTTCCCTTGTTTATCTGGCTGATGGCTATGATATAGAACGTTATTATAAACATGACGGTTCAGTAGACCAGAGAAAGACAGATGCAGTCAGAGGCATCTTACTTCTTTATGCACTTCCTGATACTAAGAAGCTTCATCTTACAACTGCGCAGGTTTATGCAATCATCTGGGATACATTCTTCAGTATTCAAAAAGAAGCACCTCTTGCTCGTGTCTATTATGGACAGGAAACAGGAGAGAAGAATGATAAAGACTATGATGAAATCGCAATATTACTTCCTTCTCATTTGTTTAGAAGACAGATGGTTGAACATATGGAGATCATTGATGGATTAGTTCTATCTTGTAGAGAAAAAATGATGGCTGAAGCCGGTAATGATAGTTTGGAGTTGTAATTATGCCTAGAATCGGATTACGTATTATTAAAACAAGTATTGCCGTCTTCATCATCATGGTATTATTCACTCTCTTTGGTGTACAGAGATCACCTTTCTATGTCCTTATAACCACAATTATCTGTATTCAGCCAGATAAAGAGAATGAAAAGAACCAGGCACTTGTAAGAGCCCTCGGCACACTTATAGGGGCTATTACAGGAGCTATTGTCATGTTTTTACAGCCTTCCATCCATATTGATCTCGCATGGGATTTGCTTAATGCGTTATTTATTATGTTGACTATTTATTTGACAGTCTTATTTAAAGTACAGCATATGGCATTTATGGCCTGTGTGGCTTACTTAAGTGTTGCAGTGATTCCCCATGCTGGTATTTCACCTTACGCATTCTTATTCTATCGTGTCTTAGATACATGTATTGGTGTTGGTGTAGGTTATCTTGTCTGTACATTACATCTACCAGTTAAAAGAAGAAATGATGTTCTCTTTGTAGCTGAACTTGATGATATGGAACAAACAGCACACCAGCAGTTAAATGACTTCAATAAGACTCAATTGAATAAAATAGTAGATGATGGTGCCCTGTTTACAATCATCACAAAAAGAACACCTGCCTCCATGCAGGCAGAAATAGAACATCTTAAATTACATCTTCCAGTGATCGCATTAGATGGCGCAATTTTGTATGACGTACCAAAAAATGAATTACTTTGTACCTACCCATTATCACAAACATTAGGTACAAAGATCACTCAATTATTAGATGATAAACATCTTAATTACTTTTATCACGTTCTTAAAGACGATGTATTATTGACATATTATAATAGTTTCGACCAGTCCGAACAAATGGACTATTATGATATGATGCGTCAATCCCCTTATCGTAATTACATCTTTGGTATGCCTACACACTCATATCAGCCTCTTTATATAAGTATTCTTAATACAAAAGAGATTATCTATGATATTATAGATGACCTGATAGATTTAGGATTACATAAACAATTGCGTTATTTTGTAGAAGAAGATTATTTTGAAGGCATGTGCTTACTTAAGATTCTTTCTTATGAAGCCACTCCAGAAAATATGCTGGAAAGATTAAAAGAAAAATTAGATATTAAAGAAAGTATTGTATATGGTTCATCTGATGCTATATGTGACGTTATTGTACCTGATAATGATTTCAATAGTATCGTAAAAAGTATCCATAATGAATACGAAGGAATTCAAATGAAAAGAAGACAGCCACAATAAGCTGCCTTCTTTTCGTAATGGGGGGGAAGTCTCAATGTATATTCAATTCATGATCAATATCATGGATTTTTTTATTTGTATACTTATTTGCAACTCCCATGATTAAAGTACTTAATAATATCGCAATAACAGTTAAAATAATATAGATCATAAGAATCACCTCTTTCATGACTATAATATACATGTAAGTTGTGTAATTCATATGTATTCTCTATGTATTTATTATGGTTTTTTACAATCCTTCCAACATATCATCAAATGTGATACCTAGAGAAAATCCAAAATGGAAATAATCATCCAAAGCATCCTGTAACTTAATAGGACTATAACCATTTCTTAAATCTAAAATATCCTGATTGATTTTAAAGAGTAAATCAACAGAGCTGCTCTTTTCAGGCATTTCTTCATGATTCTTGATTTCATCAATCTGTAAGTCATACGCAATACTCATTAATAAGCGCATACCTTCAATATAAGTGTCTAAAAGAGCATTTTGATCAACCTGAGTATCTTTATCCCAGAATGTATAAACATGTCCTAGTTCTCCTGTATTATATACACATTGCATAAATGCAAGAAGTTTATGGTCAATCTTTTTAATATCTAGAATCTGACCCTTAGGAATATCTAATTCTCTGTTTAATACTAACTGATATAATTTTGATAATTCATTCATTTAAATCACCTCTTATATACTATTATAGTCCAATAAAAAAGAGAATCACGTAGATTCTCTTAAATAATTCCTAAACCTTCTATTAAAATCTTAATACCTATGAGAATAAGAATAATACCACCAGTGATCTGTGCTTTCTGTTGATATTTATTCCCAAATATATGACCTATATATACACCAGCTGATGCAATAATAAATGTCGTTAAACCAATAATAGAAATAGCCATGAAGATATTGATTGATTCAAAAGAGAACGTAACACCTACCGCAAGTGCATCAATAGCAGTCGCAATCGCAAGCATCAACATTGTCTTCCAAGAGAAGTCATCATTTTGTTTCTCTTCTTCAAATGATTCTTTAATCATATTGATTCCAATAAATGCGAGTAATATAAACGCAATCCAGTGGTCAATAGAATCCACTAAACCACTCAATGTAGAACCTAGACAATAACCAATAAATGGCATCAATGCCTGGAATCCACCAAACCATACACCACATAACAATATATTCTTAATAGATAACTTCTTTACAGATAATCCTTTACATACAGATACCGCAAAAGCATCCATGGATAACCCAATACCAATAAGTAATATTTCTATACTAGACATCTTTATACCTCAACAGGAATATAATCTTCCTTTACAACTTCATAATGCATATTGGATGCAGTCAATTCATTAAGTTCATCTAAGAAAGAAGTATCTCTTAAATAAACATCATAATGAACTTCTTCATCATACTCAGTATTCATTAATAATAGATTCTTAGATTGTATTAAATAAGATACCTTACGGCTGAAGTGATAGTCAACACTAATACGATATAGTTTAACAAGTTCTTTATCGACTATTTCTGCTTCTTTTAATGCATCAGCAACACTATTAGTATAAGCACGAGTTAATCCTCCAGCCCCTAGTTTAATGCCACCAAAATAACGTGTTACAATCGCAATCACATTATCTATCTTTTGTCTTTGTAATACATTCAACATAGGAAGTCCTGCAGTACCTGATGGTTCTCCATCATCATCTGCTTTTTCTAAAGGACCTACTCGATATGCAACACAGTTATGTGTTGCATCATCTTTAGAATAGAGTTCTATTAAGTCTTTTATTTCTTTTTCATCATTACATGGAATCAGGGTAGTAATGAATTCTGATTTCTTAATAATGATTGTATTTGTCGTTGTTTCTTTGATTGATCTCATAGTTTCACCCGTTCGTATTATAGCGTAAAAGTTGTAAAATAAAAAGAAATAAACTATAATGTACATAGTGAATTATCACTGATGGGGTATTAAAAATGAGTAAAATAGCGATTATTGCAGACAGTGGCTGTCAGATTGATATTAATGGAGAGCATGAAGGTATTTATATTGCACCATTATGTATTGGTCATGGTAGTCAGACATATTTAGATCAATTAGAAATTACAAGTCTTGATGTATTTAATCAGATGGAGGAAACAGATGATATGTATACAACATCTCAACCTTCGACTGGTTCATTAATGAAGGCGATGGAAGATGCAAAAAGAGATGGTTATGAAGAGTTAATTGGGATTCCTATCGCAACTGGTTTATCATCTACATTAAATGGTATGCAGGTTGCAGCTGATACAGTAGAAATGCCTATTACTTTAATCGATTCTCAAGGAACAGCACATGTTCAAAAGAAGCTTGTTGAAGCAGCACGAAAACTAGTAGAAAAGGGTCAGTCTGTTTCTGAAATTAAAGAAAAACTTGAAGATATGGTTAAGCATTCAGGTACAATTATTTTTACACCGAACTTGAATCACCTTAAAAAGGGTGGGCGTATTACGCCTGCAGTCGCAATGCTTGGCAATATGTTGAAGCTTGTTCCAGTTATGGAATTGAATAGTGAATTAGGTGGTAAGATTGATACTTTAGGCAAAGTAAGAACAACACGTAAGGCATGTAAGATGCTTGCTGATCGTGTTGTTGAAAGAGGCGCAAATGCGAAAGATTATACATTTGCGATTGAAGATGTTCTTGCACCTGAAGAAGCTCAGCGTGTAAGAGACTATCTTGAAGAACAATTAGGTCCATGTCAAGTTACCATGAGAGAGTTACCAAGTGTTGTAGGTGCTCATATGGGAATTGGTGGTGTAGGAATCCAATTCATCAAAAATCTCGCAGAATAGGAAGCAGATGATGAATCTGCTTTTTTTGTATAGAAAGGAGGTATATATATGCAAAGAGAATTTGAAATGGTTGTACAGACAAGTGCAGCTACACAAAGCTTGCGTTATTTATTGAAAAGTGGTGATATGACGTGTATCACCAAAGGAGAAATTACTAAAAGATTAGAAGCAGCAGTTCTTTTACAGGAATTAAGCTTTCAAGCTGTTATGACAAGTGGTGATGTCGTAGAGGATATATTGGAGAATAATTATGAGGATTATGATGAAGCATTAAGAGACTCTCTTAAGACTCATGGTATTACATTTAAAGATTATACCTTTGCGGTTACTTATAAATATGATGAAGAAGCTGTCTTTAAGCCTTTCTTTTCTAGACAATATGGTGCAGACTTAGGTTTTTCACTCCCATTAGTAGATGATATGAAATATGCGAATATGTGTGTATGTCTTGCATTAATAAAACTATCAAGAGAATATGTACGTACGAGTGTGGGTATTACCCATGATTATACGGATGTAAAACCTAGTATTCATTTGACTTTTAAGCCAGGTATATTCTTACCTAAGCTTATTACAGAAAAACCCTATACAGAACTTACATTCAATGCAGTCTATGCAGCTATATACAAGTTGCGTGCTGCGATACGTTTCTTCTCATATGATCATACAGAAGAAGCATATAAGAAGTGGATTGATGTTATAGAAGAAATGAGTACTCGACCATATGATGGTATATTAGATGATCTAGATGAACTAGATTATGTACCATCACAAAAAGAAGAACTTTATGTATATGAAGATAAGGTCAATGGTGGAGGTACAGTACAATGTTTAAATAATTCATTTTATGCATTAATACTCTGGGCTGCCATATTGACTAAAGTCATGAATGAACAGTTCTTATATGAAACAAACTACCCAGATATGAATTTATGGGATTATTAATAAAAAGAAAATTATAAAAACACCTATAATAAGGTGTTGTCATCGTTAACTTTAACGCATAAATTCTTTCTCTTCGCTATAATAGTGTTAGAAAAAAGAGGAGGGAAAGAATATGTTAGAAAGTTATAAAGAAATTACATCAATCTCATTAAATAAATTAAAGGACTATTTAGATGTCATTGATGTATATCACGATTCATTTATTGATACTTGCAGAAGTCAGAAGAAAATAGAAGGATATATTAAGGCACACCAAAAGAAATACTTAGGTCTTGCCTTAAAGAAACTCTATGAAATTGATGATATGCAATGTTTAGAAAATCATCTCGTAATGATTGAATACTTATTTGGAGAACATCCTCGTATTCAATCATTGAATAAGAATTTATGTAACTATATGCTCCATAATGGATCACCATTAGATGTATACCGTATTGTGAGACATTTGATGCCTTTCTCATATCTTGCACTTATCTCTTTATTAGTAGATAAAGAAGTGATTACTTATGCACAGGCTGCTTACTTTTCTTTAGTAGAAGAAGATATAGAAGGGGCTTATGAATACTTAGAGAATTGTGTTGAGGAACCGGACGAATCACTTTTAAATCTTTATGCATCTTATGACTTAATTGGTTATTTCCAGCTTGTGGATCATTATAGTAAAAAGGTATCTTACCAGGTATCAGGAGGCATAAGATGGGAGAAAAAATGTGGGCTGTCTTCTCATTATTGATGAATTCAGAGGAATGCATCAGTGCAGAAGATATACAGCATCAATTAGAAGAAAAAGGTTATGATATTGGTTTAAAAGCTGTATATGCAGTGATTAAACAGATCAATGTATTTACATCTTTAATGTTTGGAAAAGAAATAATCAAAGCAGTCAGACGTTTTGGTTATATGATTGAAACAGGTTATTTTGATGAAGCACAGATACAATTACTTATTGATATGGTGAATTATCGTCAAGATCTTACAAATAATGATAAAAGAGAAATAGTTAATAAGCTTTTAAAACTTTCACCTGCTAAACAGAAGGATTATCTCATTGTACCAGAATTAGAAGATGATGATGAAGGTGTCTATTCTCTAAGTAAAAATCTAAAGATTATTACTTCCGCAATACGTAATAAGAAGGATATACGTTTCCAGTATGTAGATTATACTATTAGGGATGGACATCCTGTAGAAACATATTCTACTAAGGGTAATGCAGGTATTAATCATGAATATTATAATGTGAGTCCTTATAATACAGTGATTGTGGATGGTCATTACTATTTACGTGCTTATTATAATAAGCATAAGGACTCATTGACTACATTCCGTATTGATCGTATTAGAAAGCTAGATAAGAGCCGTACATATTATTTTGATTTTGATGATGAAGAAAAAATGAGTGAATCATTGAAACAATCACTTGCGAAGTCAATGAATAGTTTCTTTGATGGTGATGAAATTACACTACATATTAAGTTTGATGGTGTACTTATTAGAGAAGTTGTATCACGTTTAGGAAAAGATATTACCATTAACAAGACTATTGCGCCAATAGAGAATGATCATCAATGGTATGAAACACGTGTTGAAGAAATTATCTTTAATACAGGTTTAATGAACTGGATTAGACAGTTTGGTCCAATGATTATTGTGGTAGGTCCAGAAAAGCTTAAAGAAGCTATTACAGATGGATTAGAAGAGAACTTAAGCTACTATAAAAAATAGGTGATAACTATGTATATATTACAATTAAGTCAAGGTGAGTTAAGTACTAATGTTGGCTTATTTCATACAATAGAAGAAGGCAGAAAGCTTATATCTCAATTAACTGGATATCAATATAAAGATATTGAAGGTTTTGAGTATGAGTACTTTGATCCTACTACTGTACCTGATTATGTAGAACTAGAATATAATGGTCATATTGTACCTTTGACTACATATATGTTTACTGGTGATGGAAGAGTAGATATTTATTGGAATGAGATAGTGGACTTATCTACACCAGGAAATGGAATGATTGAAGGATCTACAAGAGTGGATGCTTATTCTATTCCTAATAATGAACTAAAGGATTATATAGAGAAAAGAGAATATAACTATAGATGTGTTAAAGAATACCTAGAATCTAAAGGATATGAGGTAGAGAGAGCTTATTTTGGTTCTGAAGATGGCGAAGCCATCTTATATAGAAGTTCAGATGAGTGGCATTTCTTAACTCATATGGATCCTAGTTTTGTGGAATCTGAAGACATAATAAAAGACATAGACATTTAGGTGTCTAGGTCTTTTTGTGTTATGGAATAAGATTATTAATTTGATCTTTTAAAGCCTTATAGTAACTACGACTAATAGGAATAGAAGTACCATCTACAAGAAGTGCTGAATCTTTTGTGATTTCCTGGACCATCTTTAAATTAATAATATAACTACGATGCGACATAGCGAATGTTTCTCCTAAACGTTTAAGTAAATCTTCAAGCTTTTCAGATGTTGAATAAGTATGCGTAGGAGTCACAATGAAAGTTGTTCTTAATTTTCTCTCCATATAGAAGATATCCTTTAGTAGGATGTTAGATTCTTCTTTATTCCAGAATATCTTTAAAGAAGCTCTTCTCTCTTTATTTAATAAAGTGATAAAGCATGTGGTAAATACTTTTGATAGTTCTTCTTAAGAATAAAATAGATATGATTTGTATCATATACATCACTTACATAATCTTCATATAAAGTATATTTGTTACATATAAAAAGTGAATGCCTTTTCTTCTAGCAGTAATGGGGGAATTTTGTTAGAATTTAGGTAAGGGGGGATGACGATATGAGAAAGAAGAAGTTTATAATAGGTCTATCTATTGTTGCGGTTATTACTCTTTATTTTGCATATCATCGATTTGAAACATCTATTCCTGTAGAAATAGATGCACCCTATGGAATTACATGTACTACTTCTAAATCACGTATAGATGGTGATCATTATAGTCTATGTCTGCATATTAACTCATATAAGTTTAAAGAAGAATATATCAACATTCAGATTAAGACATATGATAAAAACAATAACTTACATGAATACAGTACAACCTATAAGATAGATAAAAAAATCCCATTTAAATTCCATACAGATACAAAAGAAAACATTAAAAAAGTCGTTGTGAGTATTACACTCACAACGGCTTTTAAATTAGTCCTAAATGTTTAAATGCATTATAAAGTCCATCATCATTGACATCAGTCGTAATATAATCTGCTGCTTCTTTAATTTCAGGACCACCATTACCCATAGCGACATTATAAGCACAACATGCAAACATTGATAAATCAATCTTTGCAACGCCAAAAGAAATAGTATCCTTAAAATCAGCACCAAGATGTTCCATCAATACTTCAATCGCATGTCTCTTAGTAATACCAGTAGGTCCTAAATCACCATATAAGGCTACTTCACCCTTACCACCCCATGTATTCGCTACAAGAGTAGGAAATTCTATCTTAGAATCTAAATGATCCTGATAAGAACTTAAGATAAAACTGATCTTATTTACGTCATCTCTATATAAATCTTCACCCTGTAAATGAATAAATCCATCCATGAACGCTTTAGAAGATTCCTTTGCTTTCTCTAGGTCTGCTCCTTTACCCTGAGCATACTTAACCATTGTTTCAGGACCTTGTTCTAACATATAGTCATTGCAGTACATACCACTATTGGCTTCTAAATAGAATCCTAAGTGTCTCTCATTACACCAATCTACAATGTGTTTTACATCTTCCTTTGATAATCCTTGATGCATTACAACTTCATTATGGTCTTCTACATAAGCACCATTACCACCAATCATACCATCTAAATCACATAAATTACGCTGTAGTACTTCAGCTTTAGAACATCCAGTACAAATATAAACCTTATGTCCATTTGCTCGTGCCATGTCTACTGCCTTAGCTGCTGAAGCAGGTAACTTTGCTTCATAATCAATTAATGTACCATCTACATCTAGAAATATTATTTTACCCATATCTGTCTCCTTTATATATCTACATTATATAGGAAGGAAATGTGAACAGTACCAATCAATCAAATAATGAAAAAAATGAGGCTCGAATCGAGTCTCATTTTTATTTAGTCTTCATAGCTTAAGGCTTCAGGACCTTGTTCACCAGAAGAGATTCTTACGACATTCTCTACATTATAGATAAAGATCTTACCATCACCCATATGACCAGTGTATAGAACACTTCTTGCTGCATCTACAACTGTCTGTACAGGAATACTAGACACAACAATCTCAGCCTTTACCTTAGGCAATAACTGGATATCAACCTTAGCACCTCTATAATAAGCAGTCTGTCCTTTTTGAACACCACAGCCTGATACTCTTGTCACTGTCATACCAGTAACGCCAATATCGTTCATAGCTACTTTTAAAGCATCCATCTTTTCTGCTTTCGCAATAATAACAATCTTACTGATCTTACCTTCCCCATTGACTGCAACAGTAGGAACAGCTTCTGTAATACTTAATTCAGGAGCAGAAACAGTTGCAGCAGTAGCACCAGTATAAGTTTCTGTTTCTAATGCGAAACCTGCATAAGCACTCTCTAAACCATGTTCAAGCTTATCAAGACCAGTAATTTCTTCTTCTTCAGTAACTCTAAGACCAACAGTATGCTTAATAACTACGAATGTAATAGTCATTAATACAGCAGTCCAAACACCAATACATAATAGGCCAAGTAACTGAGTACCTAATAACTTAAAGCCTCCTCCGTAGAATAGACCTTGAGCCTTAGGCATTGTATCAGTACCGCAGGCAAATAATCCAACACAGATAGTACCAAGTAAACCATTACCAAAATGAACAGCGACAGCACCAACTGGATCATCAATATGTAATTTATAATCTAATAACCAAGTAAAGAAACAAACAGTAAATCCAGATAAAATACCAATAATACAAGCACCCATTACATTGACTGCATCACATCCAGCAGTAATTGCAACTAAACCTGCAAGTGAACCGTTTAAGCTCATAGCTACATCAGGTTTACCATATTTTAACCAAGTAAAGATCATTACAGTACATGTTGCAAGTGCTGGTGCAACAGTAGTAGTTGCAAAGATAGTTGCTAACTGAGTACCGTTCTTAGCAGCAGCACCGTTGAATCCATACCAGCCAAACCAAAGAATGAATACACCTAAAGCACCAATAGTTAAACTATGACCAGGAATACCATTTGGGCTTCCATCTTTATTAAACTTACCAATACGAGGACCAAGAATTTTAGCCCCAATTAAAGCAGTTAGACCACCAACGAAGTGAATAACTGCACTACCAGCAAAATCATGGAATCCCATTGCTGTTAACCAGCCATCAGGTCCCCAAACCCAATGAGCTTCAATAGGATAAACAATTAAAGAAATCACGAATGAATATATACAATAACTTAAGAACTTAGTTCTTTCTGCCATGGCTCCAGATACGATAGTAGCTGCAGTTGCACAGAATACTAAGTTGAATACGAAGCTAGACCAATCAGTTGATGCAAAGTTAGTTAATGGACCATTTCCAAAACCAACCCATCCAATAAATCCGTTAGCTACATCACTCCCACATAAGAAGTTGTAACCTACAATAAGAAAAGCAACAGTTCCTAAACAGAAATCCATCAAGTTCTTCATGATGATATTTCCGGCGTTCTTAGCACGGGTGAACCCTGCCTCAACCATTGCGAAGCCTGCTTGCATAAAGAATACAAACGCGGCACCAATTAAATACCATATACCAAAAACTTCAGTTAAAACCTTTGCCATAAGCACTCCCCCTTTATCATGTTTATGTTTTCTTTTTACCTTTCTGGTATGACTGCATTATACGAATAGAAAATAGTCATGTCAATAAGAATTTATCACTATAACATTAAATTATCATATATGTTTATCGGAATAAGCGAAAAAACAGACCATATATTCATGATAAAATGAATTATCGATAGATAATAAAAAATATTATAAAGTGATAAAAAATTATTAAATCATGCATATTTTTTATATTAGGGCATAAAAAATGCGATAAAAAAGAAAATCATGGTATACTTTTTTAAAGGGTAATTATAAAAAAGGGGAAAGTTTTTTATCACATCCAGAAGAAGATATGGCTGCACTTATTGCTGTTGATCTTCTTTACTATGGATTAGTGAAACGTAATAAAGAAGAATATGCACAAAAGATTATTAGTACAAGACGTATTATTCAAGAAATGGAAAAGTAGGTGTAAGTTATGGAAAAGATAGAAAAATGGATATCAAATAACAAGGATATTGAACAGGAATTAATACGATTGAGAAGACATTTTCATGAACATCCAGAAGTAGGTCATCCTCTTCCTCAGACACAGGAATATATAGTGAAACTGCTTGAAATGTATGGTTATGAGAATATTATTGTGAATCCAGGAGGAAGTATTGAAATACTTGTAGGACCTCATGATAAGAAGATACTTTTACTTAGAAGTGATATGGATGCATTACCTTTAGTAGAACATACAAACTTACCTTTTAAATCCATTAATGGATCTATGCATGCCTGTGGACATGATATGCATGCATCTATGATGTTGATGTGTGCCAAACTATTAAAACAGAATGAAAAGAAGCTAAAAGGACAAATCAAGATTGTTTTCCAGCCTCATGAAGAAGGACTAGTGGGCTGTAAGATGATGATTGAAGATGGGGTATTAAAGTATCCTCGTGTTGATGCGGCAGTAGGGTTACATGTTATGCCTGCCACAGAAGATAAGACAGGAACTATACGTACAATCCGTAAAGCGATGACAACAGCGTCTACAATCTTTGAAATTAATATTACAGGTAAGAGTTCACATGGTTCTATGCCAGAAAAAGGTATTGACGCACTGCGTGTGGCTGTTCATATATACCAGCAATTACAGGAAATCATTCCTAAAGAAATCAGCATGAGTCATGATGATGTACTTACAATTGGTATTATGAATGCAGGTAAAGCCCATAATATTATTCCAGAAAAAGCCTATATGAAATGTTCACTAAGAAGTTATCGTCCAGATGATCAGGAATATATTATGGGTAGAGTGAATGAATTAGTTCAAAGTATTGCTTCTATGTATCATGCCCAGGCAGGTATTACAATCTTACAGCAGGCACCAAGTGTCTATAATGATCCTGCATTACTTAAATCTATTATGGATGTAGAAAAAGATGTATTTGGTGGTTATATCAAGAAGTTAGAACTTCCTCTTACTATCTCAGAAGACTTTGGCCATATTACTGCCAATGTACCTTCACTCTTTGTGACTCTTGCTGCAGGATGTAAACAGGATGGTTATATTTATGGTCTTCATAACAAAGCCACTATCTTTGATGAAGGCTGCTTAATGTATGGCCTGTATTTCTTATATAATGCTGCAATGAATTGGAATGTGAAGTACTAAATATCTTGCATTCACAAAAAGAGAAAAGGTATAATATTTAACAATGATGAATGGGAGAAAATAAACGAAAATGAACAAGATTGATCAAAAAACAGTATATACGATTAAAGCACTTTGTGCAGATATGATTCAGAAAGCAAATTCAGGACATCCAGGACTTCCTTTAGGGGCTGCTGGGTTCACTCATGTATTATGGTCACAGGTATTAAAACATAGTGCAAAGCATCCTGAATGGATTAACAGAGACCGTTTTATTTTATCAGCAGGACATGGTTCAAGCATGCTTTATAGCTTATTACATCTATATGGTTATGGTTTAACTATGGATGATTTAAAGCAGTTTAGACAGTTAGGTTCACTTACACCAGGACATCCAGAATATGGACATACAGTAGGTGTAGATGCCACTACAGGTCCACTAGGACAGGGCTTAGGCATGGCTGTTGGTATGGCAATGGGTCAGGCTCATTTAGCCGCTGTATTTAATAAACCAGGTTATGATCTATTTGATCATTATGTTTATGCATTAGCTGGTGATGGATGTATGATGGAAGGTATTTCTTCAGAAGCATTATCACTTGCCGGTACACTTAAGTTAGAAAAGCTCATCATCTTATATGATTCAAACAACATTTCTATCGAAGGTAACACAAACATTACATTTACAGAAAATGTATCAGACAGAGTAAAGGCATTTGGTTTTGAAACATTAACTGTAGAAGATGGAGATAACTTAGATGAAGTACTTGCCGCATTAGAAAAAGCAAAAACTATTAAAGGTAAACCTAAGTTCATTGAAATCAAGACTACAATCGGTAAAGATAGTCCAAACGAAGGTTCAGAAAGCACTCATGGTGCACCACTTGGCGCAGATAACATCAAAGCACTTAAAGAAAAACTTGGTCTTCCACAGGAAGAATTCTATGTACCAGAAGATGTATATGACTATCTAGCTTCTACACAAAAACGTGTAGATGATTTATATGATGCATGGACTTCTATGCAGGATAAATATTTTGAAGAATATCCAGAAATGAAGATTGTGTGGGAACAGTATTTTAACCCTGACTTTGCAAGAATCTTTAAGGATAACCCATTATTCTGGGCTAATAAACATCACAATATTGCAACACGAGCTGCAAGTGGTGAAACAATGAACCTTATTAAGAACTTTGCCCCTAACTTCATTGGTGGTTCAGCTGACTTAGGACCTTCTAATAAGACAGTTTTAAATGGTGAAGGTGAATTCAGTGCAGACAACTATGGTGGACGTAATATTCACTTTGGTGTAAGAGAACAGGCTATGGCTGCAGTAGGTAATGGCTTAATGTTGTATGGTGGATTAAAAGCATATGTGGCTACATTCTTTGTATTTAGTGACTATGTAAAACCTATGGCTCGTTTATCTTCATTAATGAAGCTTCCACTTACTTATGTATTTACTCATGACAGTATTGGTGTAGGGGAAGATGGACCAACGCATGAACCAGTAGAACAGTTGACTATGCTTCGTGCAATGCCTAACATGTATGTATTTAGACCATGTGATGAATTTGAAACAAAAGCCGGCTGGTATGTCGCAATGAGTTCAAAAGAAACACCTACATCTCTCATCCTTTCTAGACAGGACTTACCTAAGATGGTAGGCAGTAACAGAGGTGCATTAAGAGGTGGTTATATTATTGATGACTGTATGAGTAAGCCAGATATTATCATCATTGCATCAGGTTCAGAAGTAGACTTAGCAGTCAAAGCTAAAGAACAATTAAAAGACCCTAACTTAAATATCAGAATTGTTTCTATGCCTTGTCAGGAATTATTCAGAGAACAGTCTGAAGAATACAAGGAATCTATTTTACCATCATGTGTAGAAAATAGAATTATTGTAGAAGCAGGAAGCCGTTTATCTTGGGGTGAATTTGCAGGATTCAAAGGCAAATATGTTACTATGGATACATTTGGTGCTTCAGGTAAGCCAGCAGACTTATTCAAGGAATTCCATTTAACTGTAGAAGATGTAATCAAAGCTATCAAAGAATTCTAAACAAATTTGTCTTAGCCTCCTATAATAGTATTATAAGGAGGCTTTTTTTATGTGGATTCTTTTTGCATTAGGTTCTGCCTTTTTTGCAGGTTTAACTGCAGTACTTGCGAAATGTGGTATTGAACATACAAACTCTCACTTAGCGACTGCATTACGTACAATTGTGGTACTTATCTTCTCGTGGATCATGGTAGGACTAGTCGGATCATTCTCTTCTATTAGTACAATCACGCATAAGACATTCCTATTCTTAATTCTTTCTGGAATATCTACTGGAGCGAGCTGGTTATGTTACTTTAAGGCATTACAGCTAGGTAATATTAATAAAGTTACGGCCATAGATAAGACAAGTGTTGTATTGACGATCATTCTTTCTCTTATATTCTTCAAAGAAAGTGTCACAGTATACAAGATCATAGGTATGATCATTCTTACAACAGGTACATATTTAATGGTAGAAAAGAAAGAAGATAATAAACAGACAAATAATGCCTGGTTACTTTATGCTGTGCTTTCAGTTATTTTTGCAAGTTTGACGACTATACTTGGTAAGATAGGAATCACAAATATTGAAAGTAACCTAGGAACAGCTATTCGTACAAGTGTTGTACTTATTATGAGCTGGATTGTGGTCATTGTGACACATAGTCAAATGAATATGAAGAGTATTCCTAAGAAAGAATATCTCTTTATTGTGTTATCAGGACTTGCGACAGGTGGTTCATGGTTATGCTTCTATCATGCCCTACAAAGTGGACCAGCAAGTTTAGTCACTCCTATAGATAAGCTTAGTATTCTATTTACTGTATTATTCTCTTATCTTATTTTTCATGAGAAACTCTCTAAGAAATCATTACTTGGATTAATACTAATAGTATCTGGCACATTGGTTATGCTTCTCTAACAAAAGTTATACTACTCTAACTTTTTTTGTTCACAAACCTTCTCTATAGTGTTATTATAATTTTGTTAGTTAGGATTAACAGAGGAGGAAAAGAATATGAAAGACTTATTCAAAAACAAATTATTATGGTCATTTGTAGGTGGTGTAGCCGCTACAGTGGCAGGTAGTAAGTTCGCAAAGAGTGACTATGCAAGAAAAGCTGCAGTAAAATCAGTTGCGACTGGTATGCAGTTAAAGGATCAGGCACTTGCATCATATGATACAATCGTAGAAGACGCAAAAGATATCTATGCTGAAGCTAAAAGCAAGAAAGAAGCAAAATAGGAAATAGTCATTTCCTATTTTTTAGGTGATAAGAGAATGTTAGAGTATCAGATTGTACATGACATACCAGGACGTATGAGAATACGTTATGGACGTTATCGCTTTTCTAGAAATAAGGCACTAGCCTTACATTTCGCATTATGTAAATGGGATATGGTTGAATCAGCCGATGTCAATGAAAGAACAGGTTCTATTTTGTTCACTTACAGTGAAGAAAAAAGAGCTGCTTTGATTGACAAAATCAACTCTTTAGATATCCCTCACTTTGATGATGCACCCTATGAAAAGATCATTAAAGAAAACAAATATCTTATAGATCACCGTGATATCAATGATCAATACATTGGTAAATTCACCGCAATCATCGCAAGAAGATATGCTTCTAAATGGTTTTTACCATTACCAGTAAGAAACGTATTAACTATTTATCATACAATTCGTTATGTAAAAGAAGGACTTAATTCTCTTGTACATAAACGTATTGATGTACCAGTACTTGATGCCACAAGTATCTCTGTTTCTTTATTATCAGGACAATGGGGTACAGCACGTAATATCATGTTCTTATTGAATATCTCTTCATTACTTGAAGACTATACAAAGAAAACAACATCATTACAGCTTAAAGAAACATTGTCTGTTAATATTGATAAAGTATGGGTATTAGAAGAAGGAAAAGAAAAACAGATTCCTACAACTCATTTACAGAAAGAAGATATTGTAGTCGTACAGACAGGTTCTATGGTTCCAGTAGATGGTGAAGTAGTAAATGGTGAAGCCATGATTAATGAATCAAGCTTTACTGGTGAACCATTAAGTAAGATGGTTAAACAAGGAAGTTCTGTTTTTGCAGGGACTGTTGTAGAAGAAGGAAAGATTTATATCAAGGTAAGAAATCTACAATTAGAAAGCCGTATTAATAAGATTGTAGATATGATTGATACAAACGAATCACTTAAAGCAGGTATCCAGTCTGGTGCTGAACATTTAGCTGATGCGATTGTACCTTATAGTTTTGTAGCTTTCTTTGGATTACTTCTTGCGACAAGAAATCTTACACGCGCTTCTTCAGTATTACTTGTAGATTATTCATGTGCAATTAAGCTTTCTACATCTATTTCTATTATTAGTGCAATGCAGGAAGCAGGACGCCATTCTGTTATGGTTAAGGGTGGTAAATACCTAGAAGCAATGGACCAGGCAGATACAATTGTCTTTGATAAAACAGGTACCCTTACAAATGCGCAGCCATTTGTACAGAAAGTGACACCAATAGGTAACTATACACGTGATGAAGTATTACGTATTGCAGCTTGTTTAGAGGAACATTTCCCACATAGTGTGGCTAATGCGATAGTAAAACAGGCATCACTCGAACAATTACATCATGAAGAAGAACATGCTGAAGTGAAGTATATTATTGCGCATGGTATTGCGACTATTTATCGTGATCAGCGTGCTATTATCGGTAGTGATCATTTTGTATTTGAAGATGAACATATTACTAAAACAGAAGAAATAGAAACACTCATCAATAACTTACAAAGTGAAGGTGCCAGTTCTTTGATATTCCTCGCAATAGGAGGAGAACTCGCAGGTATTATTTCTATTTATGATCCACTTAAACCAGAAGCAAAAGAAACTATTATGAATCTAAGACGTAGTGGTTTTAAGAATATTATTATGTTGACAGGTGATAGTGAGAATGCAGCTAAGCATATTGCGGAAGAACTTAATATTGATGGTTACTTAGCAGGTGTATTACCTGAAGATAAAGCAAACTATGTCAAAAAATTAAGAGATGAAGGACATAAAGTTGTTATGGTAGGGGATGGTGTTAATGATACCCCAGCCTTATCTTGTGCGGATGTATCTATTTCCTTACAGGATAGTTCAGATATCGCAAGAGAACTTGCAGATGTTACATTAACATCTTCTTCACTAGAAGAAATAGTCGTATTTAAACAGTTATCAGCATTATTAATGAAACGTATTAAACGTAACTATACAAGAATAGTTACTTTAAATACTGGATTAATATTATTAGGTATGTTTGGTATTTTACCAGCAAGTACAACATCACTTATTCATAATGGTTCAACATTTGTCTTTGCGATGTCATCTTCTACATCATTATTAGAAAATTGATGTATAGCCCCGTTCTGGGGCTTTTTTATTTCCTAGGAAAAGAACATATGTCAACTCAAGTTGACATGATAGTTGGTGGAGGTAACTGATCTTTAGGCCTACTCTTGTAGAGGCACTATTCATAGAATTTTAATACGTCGTGAGCAAGAATTTCACCACTTCTAAAATAGGGGGATTGCGGTAAACACGGCGTTTCGTTTTGCCATTATTATCAGCTTAAAATGTGCATTAAACATAGTCATAAGGTGATAGATGATGTGATTTCAAATTGTCTCAGGGAGATGTTTGAGAATCTATCTATCAAAATTTAGTATAAGGCATATAGGCTAGGGATTAGTCGAATATAACGCTTGTAGACATCATTTAGGCTTGACGGTAGTGTAAGGTTACTAGCCAGGCAGTGGTGGTTGAAGCAAGAATTCCTGACTTCTAAGTGAAGCGTAAGTCGTGGTAGTTCGCAATGATATTGTTGCATATCCATTTTTTGACAAAGCTGCAAAGTGTTGGTTAACTTTGTATAAATAAGTCTTATAAGTTGCTTGGAATATAGGAATTTCTCGTTAAAATAGTAAAAATGAGATTGTGACACCACTGGTGTCACAATTCGGAAGGTGGAATATTTGTATGGGTAATGATTTGATGTCGGCAGCTGGATTAATCCATATAATTGAGGAATCTAGACAAAATGCATTAAAAAAGTAAATGAGTTCTTAAGCAGGGGAATGGAAAACACTTCGTATGGCGATGCATATATAGATGAGATTTCAAGAGAGATACATGAGATTTATCTAGTGGTATCGGATAAGCAGATGAAATCGTAAATACTGCCAATCCAGTATGGGCAAGTAGCATGGACTTAGCAACAATATGATTGGGAAGTTGTAGATTTACTTGAATGTATACAAGAAAAAGAGCCTGTCTAATGAATAGACAGGCCAGACAAAAAGGAAAATATATTATGAAAAAAACATTCTACAAGTATACTAATAAATTCCTGGTATCAATGCAAATGAATACAAAAAAACAAATAAAAAACTTTAATTAAAACCCCTTATAAATATTATGTTATACAAACTAAAAAAGCCTGGCGAGATGAGCATCTCAATAGGCTTTTTTGTTTAAGGAGTGCGCTTAATATCAATTAAGTTCCTCTATGATTATTGTAGAAAACTCTTTATTCAAATTCAATAAAATTCAAAAAACTAGAAAAAATTATAGTTTCATTGATAGGTAGAACTTATCTACATAGTTGTTCATAATCGCAATATTGAGTTCTTCCTTGTATTTACTCTTATTGATAGTTTCAATAAGATCTTTGTTTCTTTTATTTAATTGTTCAATGACTTCTTTACTAGGTATATGATTGGATTTAGAAGAATTATGACTCTTAGAAGTGAGTACAAGATTCCAGATATCATCACTATACATGAATGACCAAGGAATCACATGATCTACACTAATATCATCCATATCTAATTCATCACCTGTATAGAAATCAATCGGTTTATTCATATTCTCTAGTAATATGTTTTTATATTTTGTAAGGTTATTTCTTCTAATCTGATTATCAGAGATACCCTTTACCTTAGATGTAATACGTGGCGCATTATTGAACTTCTCTAATAACTGTGCCCATTTATAATTGAGTAATTGTGATAAGACAAAACCATATTCTTTCAGCAACAATACCTGCTCTTTGTTGATGGAGATGTAGAGATAATCCTTATTGAGTACATAAAGATCCTTTTTCTCTTTATTCAGATTCATAAAACGCCAGGATACATCATCTTTTAACTTTCTTGCACACTTCTTCAATACACTCTTATAGAAGTCTTGTTCTTTAGTAAGTTCTTCTTCAGCTTTATCAAACCAGATAGGAATAGAAGACCCTGTTAATTCTTTATACTTATCAATAAGTAAATCAACCTGTTGAACAATGACAGGTTTCTTTTTAATGTTTGATCCTTGTCTTAGATTAAAGAAGAATGTCTGATTCCAGTAATACTTCACCATCTTATGAGCTATTGCATCAAAGGTAATCACATTATTTTCTTCAATGTGATTAAGAGTATATACATTTTCAAGAATAGCACGACCCCAGGCTAACTTATATGTATTATCATTATTCATATACTCAATTACATCAAGCCAATCCTGTATATACTTATTCATACGAATCCTCTACATATTCTAGATAAATTTTCTTATCAAAGGCACCGTTACTACGTCCCTTCTTTTCTTTGATAGAAAGTACTTCTTGATGATCAATATGAAGTGTATTCTCTAATGCTTCTAATACTTCTAATACATCAGCTATCTCTTTCTTAATATCTTCACCTTCAGCATTTATCACTTCATGACATTCCTCCAATAACTTGCTTTTTAAACATTTGAGATACTCTTCATCATTGAGTATTCTTGTTGCACAAGTCTTATGATCATTTTCTATGATTTCAGGAATACGATCTCTAATTAGCTTGTTGTAGATATGCTTCATTGGAATCACCTCTTCACTAATCATACAACGAATAAAACAGATATAAAAACATTGGTGATGATACGATCATCATCTTTTTAAATACGCGAAATTTACATCTTCTCTAATGGAAAGGAGATTCGTAGGGTGGGTATTGCTATCACGTTTACGTGATAGCGTATTCTCAAGTTACGAGGATGTAAAAAGTGTTTAAAAAGATTGAAGAAGTGAGTAAGTTATCAGGAGTCAGTAAGCGTACATTACAGTATTATGATGATGAAGGTATATTACCTGTGAAACGCTCTAAGAATAATTATAGACTCTATGACGATGAGACTATGGAAAGATTATGGGAAGTCTTATGGTACAAGGAAATGGGGTTTGATTTAAAGGAAATTACATTAATTCTAGAAGGAGTGAAACAGGAAACTGTAATAGAAGAGAAAGTAAATAAAATCAATAATACGATTAGAGTATTAGAGGAACAAAAGAAAGTGATAGAATATATACAGAGATATTCTATTCCAGCAAAGAGTGAAGAGAATAATAAGACTTATAAAGATCAAATTAAACAAATAAGAAAAGAACAAGGTATGTAGGAGGAAAGAACTTATGAAGATCAGTAAAGTGATTGATAATGTAAAAGATGGTATTGATGATGCTAAACAAAAAGTAGTGGATGTTGTTGATAAGGCCGAGTTAGATAAGCATGCTAAGGAACTAGGCGATGTTGCAGTAGGCAAAGCAAAAGAACTAGGAGATACTGCATCAGAAAAAGCCCATGATGTTGCAGTAAAGATGGATGAAATGAAACGTCAATGGGATTTGAAAAGACTGAAACCAATCTTCTCTGAAGATTTAAATGGTATGCAATATTCACGACTTGTGAGAATTGTAGAAAGAGATAAGAAGTTTGATATAGAAGTATGTAGAGGATCAATTGGATATTGGGCTACCTGTAAGGGTGAGAGATGGGTGAATATCTTTAAAGATTCAGTCAATAAGTTTGGGGTGAATTTCTATCCTTACGAAGAGGTTAATTTCTATTATGTAGATCCTACTGATAAAGATAACTATATTGTGCTAGATGAATATTTTGATCGTTTGAAGCAGGCTCGTGTGAATGAATTACAGAAGATTGCGCAGGATTTAGGTGCAAAAAAATTCAGAGTTACTTATATGAGAGAAAAATCTTCACTTATTAAGAAGAAATGGAATGGAAAAGCAGATGGAAACGCTAAAGATGGAGATGGTACAGTGTCAGCTGAAGTTGATAAACTAGCAAAACAATATGATAAAGTAGAGATTGAAGCTGAAAATAGTTTTCCAGGACATGAGCCAGCTGAACCTCATGTAAGATATCTGAAGTATGATCAGAATGTTCAAAACTTAATAGATATGCGTATGGATACTAAGGGACCTATAAACCATCAGACACTAAGTATCAAATTAAGCAGTACATCAGGTTTAAAAGAAAATGATGCTGCAAAGCTTGATATGATATTGAAAAGTTTGAAGATGGCTGGGAATACAACTGTATTAAGTGAAGTACAAAATGAAGAGAAAAGTATTTTAAAGTATGAAATAGAGTTTTAAGGTAAAGGACCTAGGTTGATTCTAGGTCCTTTACTTATGGTATTTCCATATTCAAAACAACTATTTCTATATGTTATAATATGGTTAATCGGTGGTAGTACTATGAATGCATACTTAAAAATAGATAGTTATACTGCTACAGAAAAGCTAATAGCTGGCTATATCCTACAATATTCTACAGTTGCTATTATCCGTTTTCCAATCTACTAAAGAAGAGAAGTAAATCAAATATGAATACAGTCTTATAAATATAGATACACTATTGGAGGAATATCAATGAAGATAGCAGTTGTACAAGCAAGTTCACAAGTATCAAAAAATGAGCTGCTTTATAAATATACAAAGAAATATGCTAAAGATGCAGAAGTTATTAATCTTGGATGTTTTGCAGATGAAGATGAAAACTATACTTATGTTGAGATTGCATTGTTGATTGGAATACTCATAAACAGTCATATAGTTGATTTTGCTGTGACTGGATGTTCTTCAGGACAAGGGATGATGCTTGCTTGTAATAGTATGCCCGGTGTTTTATGCGGGTATGTTCCAACTGCGAAAGATGCCTATTTATTTGCACAGATCAATAATGGAAATGTAGTATCTTTACCTCTTGGAGAAGAATATACATATACAGGTGAAAAGAATTTAGAGGAAACAATCAAAGCATTATTTTCAGAACCATTTGGTGGTGGATATCCTAAAAGTGAAGCAAAAAGAAAGATTTCGGATGCTAAAAAACTAAAAGAAATTAAAGCAAAATCACAAATTGATTTTGAAATGTTTTTGAATAAGTTAGATCCAGATATGGTTAAGAAAGTAAAACATAAAATGCACAATAGTTTTAATTTGATAGATACAAGTAATGTAATTAAGAATATTTAAAATAGTTCTCAATCCCCTCTTCAGGGGATATTTTTATATTCAAAACAATTCTTTTTATATGTTATAATATAGTTGATCGGTGGTAATCCTATGAATGCATACTTAAGAACAGATAGTTATACTGCTGCAGAAAAGTTAATAGTTAGTTATACACTACAAGATTCTGCAATAGCTAATATCAGTATCCTAAAGAAAACAGGTTTAGTGATCTAAAGATGAACTTTGCTCAATCTACTAAAGAAGAAAAACCACAAGAAGTAGAGTGGAACAGTTTTTGCATTTGTTATGCTTGCTTCATTTACTGATTTCAGAGAAGGAGAAATTCCTATTACATTTATATTAGTTGCAGGTATTTTTATCGGTCAGCAAGTATATGAAGGTATTGCAGTTCAAAACAATATTTCAAATATGGCACATATTGTCGGTGGTATAGTTGGTGCAATAATTGGATATGGATTAAATGTGAAATCAAAATTCGGATTTAACAAATAGGAATACTTAGTGTAAATATGAAATGAATAAGGGGTGTTGATATGAGAAAAGTAATCATACTGCTTCTTTGCTTGGTATTAGTAAGCTGCGGTACAACAAATAAATCAAAAAGTACAACTAAAGACATATTAGAAAATAGTATCTTTGGAGTTAAGAAAAAGGTAAAAGAAAAGTTGATTTATAAAAAAGATACAAGTATTAATTCTTTTTTGAATAAATATAACGAAATTAATGATCCAGATATTACTAGTGATATGGTAAGTATGAAAAAACTTGAAGGAAAAGATTCGCCTAGTATAGTTGATATATCAAACGAGAAATTAGGGATATGGATACAACGTAAAAACATGTTTGGGAATAAAATGGCTGTTGCTATTCTAAATAATTCCGATAATGTGACTAATGACGATCTCAAAGAACAATTCCAAAAGTATTCAAAGGTATTTGATGATAGTTTAACTAATAAAGAAATAGATGAATATTGGGATAAAATGTTAAAGGGTAAGAATAGAGGAAAAAAGTTAAAAAACATAAAGGTAAAAAGAATTATATTCTATGGTAAAGTGATATATTTAATTCTTGAAGGGAAAATATAATTTGATAAGAATAATAAACAAAAAATCATAAGAAGGACAATGAAATAGGTTGAATCTTGGTAATCTTTTTAAGCACTGATTAAAATGATGTGAACAACTTAATTATGATGTTTTCTATAAAAAGTTGAAAACTGAATTTTTGACAGTATAAAATGGCAAGTACGGAAACCTCATGATTTCCAATCCCCCCTCTAGGGGATATTTTTATATACAAAACAACTCTTTCCATATGCTATAATAGTGTTAATCGGAGGTGATTCCATGAACGCATATTTAAGAATAAAAGAATACAATGATAGCTATACTGCAACAGAAAAGCTCATAGCTGAATACATACTAGAAAATGATATATTACAGGATTCTGCACAGGCACTAGGTGAAAAGACAAATACCTCTGCAGCTGCTATTATCCGTTTCTCAAAGAAAATAGGTTTTAAAGGCTTCAGTGATTTAAAGATGAACCTAGCTCAATCTACTAAAGAAGAAGAAAAACAAGAAGTAGATCTCATCTTTGAACCAGAAGATAATATCAGTACACTAGTAGAAAAAGGCTGTAGATTAAACATGAATACAGTCTTAAAAACATACCAGTTAATAAACATAGACACACTAGAAGCATCAATAGACTTACTCAATAATGCTTCTACTATCTATCTCTTTGGTGTAGGTGGTTCATCAGTTATTGGTTTAGATATCTATCAAAAACTCATGCGTATAGGCAAGAAGGTGATCTATAACGCTGATTTACATGTACAGATGACCTTTGCCCAAAGCATGGATCAAAATGATGCAGCACTTATTATCAGTTACTCAGGTTCTACAACTGGTTTAGTAGATGTTGCTAGAGTGTTACATGAAAAACAAATACCATTTATCTCTATTACACAGATCAACTCTAATCCAATTTCTAAACTAAGTACCTACTCACTTAAAGTACCAAGTGAAGAAAAAGCCTTGCGTATTGGTGCAGTCTCTTCTCGTATCTCTTCATTTGTGATAACTGACTTATTGTACTATGGTGTATTTAAGAAGAACTTTGAAGAACATAAAAAGAATCTCATAGATTCTAAAGACAATGTCTCTATACTCAAAAAGTAGACTCATATTTCACTATGAGTCTTTTATTTTAGAAATAACATTTCATTTATAATGAAATATACTTGAAATAATATTTCAACAAGTCTATAATGATATTGGAAGGAGGGAACAAGAATGAACTTAAATAACTTAGATACAGAACAGTCAAATCCTGATTCATTACATATAGATGAAATGTCTACTATAGATATTCTTACTACTATTAATAATGAAGATCAGAAGGTGGCTTTAGCTGTAAGAGACGTCTTACCGCAAATTGCAGATGCTGTTGACTGTATCTATCAACAGATGAGTCAAGGTGGCAGACTGATTTATATTGGTGCTGGTACATCAGGGAGATTAGGTGTACTAGATGCATCAGAGTGTCCTCCTACCTATGGTGTTGATCCTCAACTAGTACAAGGATTAATCGCCGGTGGGAATATCGCACTCACAACTGCAATAGAAGGTGCAGAAGATTCTCAGGAACTTGCTGTAGAGGACTTAAAGAATATCCACTTAACAGACAAAGATGTTGTATGTGGTATTGCAGCATCAGGCAGAACACCTTATGTCATTGGCGGACTTCACTATGCGCGCACACTAGGATGCCAGACAGTTTCTATCTGTTGTGTTCACAATGGGGAAATATCAAAATACTCCCACTATCCAATTGAAGTATTTACGGGTGCAGAAGTCGTGACTGGCTCTACAAGAATGAAGGCAGGTACTGCACAAAAACTTGTCTTAAATATGCTTTCTACATCTGTAATGATCAAAAGAGGAAAGGTCTATAAAAACCTTATGGTTGATGTACAGCCTACCAATGAAAAACTTAAGATCAGAGCTGTCAACATTGTCTCACAATCTTTAGATTGTTCTGAAGAAGAATCAATTACACTATTAACTAAGTGTCACTACAATGTAAAGATTGCGATTCTATCTGGTTTAACAGGTAAAGATGCAAAAGAATGTGAAGAAGCTCTTCTTAAAAACAATGGAAATATCAGTAAAACTGTAAAAAGTAATCTATAGGAGGATATGAGATGAATAAGTACATTGTAAAAAATCAAAACAATAAACAAAACAAGAATGTCTTTGGTATGACGGATTATGATATTCCTATGTTTGGTTTCAAGAGTGCTTTACTTATTCTTGTTTCTACAATGTTGTCACTTATCATCTGTGTCAATGGATTCACTTATCTCCACATCGACTTCAGACTCCCTAATGCACTAATTAGTGGTCTTGCATGTGGACTCAGTGTTGCTTATTCCCAGTATTTCATTGAAAGAAAAGAAGGATTATGTAAAAACTTTTGGCTTGTAACAGGTCTCTTCTCTTTGATGGCCTTTGTATTAATATTAATGATTAAATAATAGGAGATTAAATTATGTTCGATGCAATTACAAATGTCATTGAGGGTAAACTAGCGGGTCCATTAGAAAAACTCTCTAATCAAAGACATTTACGCGCGATCCGTGATGGTATTATTGCGACATTACCGATTATCATTGTTAGCTCATTATTAATGGTTGTTGCTTTTTCTTACAACCAGATGCCTGCAGACTGGGCACTCGCAAAATTCATTAAAGCAAATGCAGTCGCAATTCTTTTACCTTATAGAATGTCAATGTATATCATGACACTCTATGCTGTATTTGGTATTGGTTACTCTTTAGCTAAATCATATGATTTAGATGGTTTAAGTGGTGCAATCATGGCAGAACTTACATTCCTGCTTACAGTTGTACCAGCATCTATTCCAGATGTCACAGACTCAATCGCAGCTCTTGCTACTAAGAATGCTGAATTAAATGCATTCTTACAGCAGTTACCATCTGGGTATGTTATTCCTGCAGAACACTTAGGTTCAGCAGGTATGTTTATTGGTATTATTTCTGCATTTATTGGTGTAGAAGTATATCGTTTCACACAGGTGAAAGGATTAAAGATCACTATGCCTGCAGCCGTTCCACCTGCAGTCGCAAGATCATTTGAATCATTGACACCTACTATTATCATTATCTTAGGTATTTCTACACTCACTATGTGGTTAGGTGTAGATGTTCACAGCATTGTAGGTAACTTAATTAAACCTTTAGTTAATGCGACTGATACATTACCTTCTACATTACTCATTATTTTCTTAATCATGTTCTTCTGGTCATTTGGTATTCATGGTGACTCTATTGTTAGCTCACTTGCTAGACCAATCTGGTTAATTCTATTAGATCAGAATACTGCAGCAGTTGCAGCAGGTAAGACTGCAACTCATATTGGTGTAGAACCATTTTTACAGTGGTTTGTCCATATTGGTGGTTCTGGTGCTACTTTAGGACTTGCGATTCTATTCTGTTTTGCAGCTAAGAGTAAATATGGTAAAACACTTGGTAGAACAACTATCCTTCCTTCGTTGTTCAATATCAACGAACCAATGATCTTTGGTGCACCAATCGTATTAAACCCAATGTTGTTAATTCCATTTATCTTAGTCCCATTAGTTCTTGCAACTATTGCTTGGATTGCAACAGCTATGCATTTAGTAAACTGTGCAGTCACTATTGCCCCTTGGACACTTCCTGGCCCAATTGGTGCATATCTTGCATGTGGTGGTGACTGGAGAGCAGCAGTATTAAGTATTGTACTAATTATACTTTCAGTTATTATGTATTATCCATTCTTTAAGATGTATGATAACGAATTATTAGAAGAAGAAAAGGCAAACGAAGCATCTGAAAATTAAGAGGTAACAGAAATGTTGTATATAGGTATAGATGGCGGAGGTACAAAAACAAAGATGGTTCTTTTTGATGAGAAAGGATCTCGTTTAAAAGAATTAATCCTTCCTACAGTACATGTTTTAACTCAGCCACAAGATCAATCTATTGAAATATTAAGAGATGGTGTCAATCAGCTAGATCCTGATCATACTGCCATTATTGGTGCAGGACTTGCAGGATATGGCCAACAGAAAGAACTAAGAGACAAAATAGAATATATATGTAAAGAAGCATTTGGAGATAGACCTTTTGTCGTGGAAAGTGATGTAAGAATTGCGATAGAAGGTGCATTAGATGGGCATGATGGCATTGTGGTCATTGCAGGAACAGGCAGTATTGCCTTATCACTTAAGAATAATAAGCTCACACGTTGTGGAGGCTGGGGTTATCAATTAGGTGATGAAGGCAGTGCTTATTGGATTGCGAAGAAGATGTTTCATACATTCTGTAAAGAAATAGATGGCAGACTAGAAAAGACAGCGCTTTATGATCTAATTATGGAAGAATGTCATCTAGATATTGATTATGATATTATCACATTTATGAATAGTCTTGATCGTACATCTATTGCATCCTATGCTTATATCAATGGATTAGCTGCCAATCAGGGAGATCCTTATGCGATAGAAATATATAAACAGGCAGCATTAGAAATTCGTTCACTTATAAAAACACTCTTAAAAGAACATGATTCAACACCTCGTATTTCTTATATTGGAGGCGTATTTGATCATGCTTCTCACTATATTCTACCTATTTTGAATGAAACAGTAGATTATCTTATTTCACCTATCCATACACCGGAATATGGTGCTTACAAGCTTGCGAAGAAACTAGGGTGAAAACCTTAGTTTTTTTAATAAAGGAGGAAGTGTGAAACAAAAATCAATCAAAACGTATAAAAAAAGACAAACTTA
>ERZ809194.108-NODE-108-length-53994-cov-6.674466_pt1 | contig 53994 bp, 82 predicted proteins | sample MGYA00520517_ERZ809194 | MGnify/ENA primary metagenome ERZ809194 (study PRJEB31570, sample SAMEA3213003) | Homo sapiens | biome: human-gut; feature: human gut; material: fecal | place: Sweden | collected 2011 ... | reverse complement strand
AGGTGTAATCTTAATGTTACACAATCACTTACGCAACTTCACGTCGCACAAATTTCTCATAGACTTCTACACGGATAGCCACCTGAGCGGTTTTCTTTACCAAATCAGCGGCAATCGGTGTAAAAGATGGAAGGAACGAACCAACAACTAGGTTGGTCGTGTCCAACTTGTAAGGCCCTCTGCGTCTTACTCCGGTAGAAACGTCATAGCGTTCCTCGATGGACGGTTCAGGCTCAATGTTGTACTTAAATCCTGCTGACATAAATTACTTGTTTTGTTGTTCGACAATAGATTTTGTGTCCGCCTCAATCATTTTGGCGAACTCGCTCGCTTCCTTCTCCTGCTTCTGCTCGGCAGTTTCTGGAGCCTTAGCGAACTGGAAACCGCTGTTAGACATATCCTGCTTCATGTCCTTGAAATAAGTATCCAAGTCCGTGTTCTCAGGAATGTTGCGGTCTTTCAGCATAAATTCGGGAATACCGTACTTCTTCGCCACCGCCGAGATTTGAGAATTGCGCTGCGCCTGCGCTTTCTCTGATTCATAAGCAGAAAGCTTTTCGGAAAGGGTTTTGTTGGAATCAATCAAAGCCTGCGCCCATGAAGGAACTTCGTCTTTTTTCTCATCCTTCTTTTCGTCTTTCTTTTCTTCCGGTTCCTCGATTGGTTTCCCGTCTTTCAGCCCATGCTTCTTCTCGTAGTTTGAAACAGCGGAAGTCTGCGCCTGTCCTGCACGGAAATCACCATAGTTTTGCATCACGTCCTGAAATGAGATACCCTCAACAATAGAGGTCACCTTCGTTTCGTCCGTTACACCCTCAGCCTTTTTCGTAGCTATACGGGTGAGTGTAGCAGTGTCTACCCCAGCGAATTTCTGTTGCAGTCCTGCCAAGATTTGTTCAAAGATTGTCATACCGTATGAGTTTGATTAATAATTTCATACGGTAAATTTACTTATAGAGAAAGGGAAGGTGAAATTTTAAGGCTAACGATACGAAACAATTTGGGGAATGTTTGTTTTTAAGGGAAAAAGAAAATAGCGGCACCTCGAAAGACACCGCTACTAAATTCGTCAATATTTTAGATTTTCATCCGTATTCTTTGTACAATCCCCGTAATTTTTCTGACTGAATTGTTCTATTCTTCAGATTTACTACCAGCACTTTTGAGAGCGGAAAGCTGTCTCTGTTTCTCAATGTCGTTCTTCTGCTTCTCTGCCTGTTCTTCCTTGATGGCTTCAATCTCATCCATGACAGAATCCACGTTCCCCACAAAGGTAATAGCCCGCTGATGTGACCAGATTTCACCGTCCTTGGCCTTGATAGCTGTGTCTATCTTGTCTTTGATGTCCTCCAGCTTATACGGCTGCATCTGAACGTCCACGTCGATGGTTTCTGAGGCAGTTTCAAGTGTCGTGTTCACTGAGCCTAATGCAGAGACAAGGAAGTTCACCCGACGCTGCATGAACTCGCCTACCGTTTCATTCAGATTTTCCACATTCAGGTGGGTGGACATGAACACATAGTCGAAAGTCACACCGGAAACCGCGTTACCGGTTCCCTTCAGGGAGTCAAAAGATATTCGTGGCGTATTGGTCAGTCCGTATATCTGACTTAGCAGTGTCTCCACCTCGAACTTCACCGTATCAGGCACCTGAGACCAGGTAAGATACTGGGCGTTTGCCCCCTGTCCGGTCAGTTCCACTATCCTGTTCTTGAACTCACCGGAAAAGTTCTGCACATCACCGAACAGCATAAGGATCGGAAAGAAATGATAGTCGATGCAGTCTGCATAGTTTGAAAGAAGTTTCTCCAGCCTTACGCGGAGACTCTTTATCTTCTCACAGTACGCTTCCGGACGGTACATGTAAATCACTGGCATTTTCTTGAATCCGTGTGCGAAAGAACCTTTGTCGGTCCAGTTGCTCGTCAGCTCCCACTGGTAAACCATATCCTTGGTGATGGTCATGAAGCAGGTGATTTCTACATCATTCAAGTCTTTTTTCTTGTATTCACGGGAAAGCGCAATCAAATCCCCCTGATCGTTGAAAAATGGATATAGCTTATCACCTCGGAACGGGGACCAGATAGCACTCTTCAAACGGTATTCAGGCTTTGACTTTCCGAAGATTCCTGAAATCTTACGTTTAAGTTTGGCCCAGAAGCCGTCGTCCTTGACTACATACCAGTATTCGGCCACCTCCTGCTCGGCCAACCATGCACGAACAACCTTCTTATTCTGGTATTTCAATTTATTTTTCTTGAATACCTGTTTCAACGCAGAAAGAAGGTTTTCTTCTGTTCCATCCGGCTGGCAGTCAAGAACCGGTTCTGTTCCTACAGTGAAAGCTGTCTGTATGTTCACGATGTCTTGCTCAATAGGAAGTGCTATCCTATTCGGATCAACTTCTTTCTTCACCGCCGGCTCGACATACTCTTTACCTGTTGACGGGTCTGTAATTCGTTTCTCAGGTTGGGTAGTGATTTTGATTTTCGGATATTTTTCCTCATCAATCACTATCTCATGCTTGTTTGGATTCCAGTCGTTGTAAAGGGCGTGAGCATTTGGTTGCTCGGTTTTTCGCCCTTTCTTCAGATAGTAGATTTTTCTCTCTACTTCCGGCATAGCTAAAATTTCTTCTAAAGTCATATTTCAAAGTTTAATGTCCAAATACTCCTGAAATGTCTTTGGGCTTCATAATCCTGCCGAGCAGTTCTCCTAGCACATAATACCGCGCAGCATCTATGCCATGATTATCATGGTCTTCAGGTTCGTTGATATAGTTTCCGTCCTTATCCTTTGCCCATACATAATTTCTAAACTCTCGTTGAAGATTATAAGAACGTTTTGTGATAAAGATTTCCATGCCTTGCATCTTGTCTATACCGGCATTGACTGAACCATTACCCTTTTCCACTGGATAAATCTTAATTCCACCATTACTGATTTCCTGAATGAGTCGTGGGTCTGCACTGTCGGCAATCACTCTAAGATTCCAAGGTCGCAAAGTCTTTATGATATCTCCCGAAAGCAATCCGGTACGATAATCCACTTCATCCAGATACAACGCATTATCTATTATTCCGCATCGGATAGCTGCTGTAGGGTCATTAGTATAACCAAAGTCTAATCCAATTCCAACTTTCTTGCACCACATCGGGAACTCGTCAACGATGCCCCATTTCTTGAACACAGCACCTTCGGCCACGTCTGCCCATCGGCCGATAACGACATGAGCGTATTTCTCCGGGTTTTTCTCTTTCATTTCCTCAACCTCTCTCAGGAACTCAGGAGATAAGTTTGCTATATTGTCGAAGTAAGTCGTATGGATATGCAGTACATTCGGATGAGTGGAAATTTGCACTTGAACGCCGTCAATCTCCACCAGACGGTGAGTTTTCTCGATATACTTCTTGTAGATGAAGTGATTGGAGTCACAGGGATTCATAATAATGATAATGCGGTTTTGGATTCCCTTCTTACGGATGGAGAGCATAATCTTGTCAAACTCTTCTTCGCTGGTCCATTCCTCAGCTTCATCACAGACAAAGGTGGTGATACCCTGAATGGACTTCAGCTTAGCCGTCTGATTTCCGGAAGATGTCTTGATGCCTCGGAACATGATACGGCTGCCGGTCATCCGGTTTACGATGTCCGTCTTGGTGGTCTTGAAATACTTCGTGGTGCCGTCTAGTTCTATCTTTTCCATCATTTCCGGAATGATAGACATCCCGGCAGATACCATCGTGTAACGGGTGTATAGAATCTGGTGGACAATCTTCTCCACCGGAGTCATTTCGAATGTCAATCGCTCAATGAAGGTAGAAGCGTTGAAGGACTTCCCCGATCCACGCCCACCAGTGATGAGAATAATGAATTTCTCATTGTCGGTGTATAACGGATGATATATTTCTTGAGGAACAATCATTTCAGCTTGTCTTTAATCCATGAGTCAATAGGAATTCCGTGGTCAATATCCTGAGGAATATCGGCGTCCTCGTCCTGCCGGTCTCCAAATCCTTCTTTTCTTCCTAATGTGGAAAGTAAATAGCGAATCATATACCCATCAGGACGTTCACGCCATCCGATAAAGTTTCCATTTTCATCTTTCTCAGGGATACCAAGCGCAAGTACACGTGCAGATACAAGGCATTCATCTACCAGAGAACCTCTTTCGTCGGTGATAGCATCTTTGAACTGGTTATCTGCTCTGGCCCAATCATACACGGTTTTTCGGGTTACATTGAATACAGCAGCAACTTTAGAGAGATTTCCACCTGTTTTATGAAGAATCTCTCTGAATTTCGATATGTCTGGCTTCTTTCCCATGCGCGCGTATCTGTTTATTTTGATTACTCAATCAATTTTAAAACCTCTTCTCCTTTGGCAAACTTTTCATCCGTACTGATACCCAACAAATCACAGAAATCTGATTTTGCCTCAAAAGAAGAAAATGAAAGTATTATATAAGCATCCTCATCCTGCCTGTGCTGAAATGCAGATTCTTTCACTTGTTGCTTTACCGCTTTCATGTGTTCTTTCTTCTCTTCATATGGCAGTGCAGCATCTTCAGAAATAGGATTTTTTATACCATCGAAATCTGTTGGCAATAACAAGTCATCTAATGACTCTGATAATGAATTGGCATCAACTTCACTTATCGCAAGTATATCATTCAACTCATCAGGACTCAACCCGACTTCGGAATAGTCTATGTCAGGCAAATAATTCGCGAGCAAATCTAAATCAGGCTTGGTGTTTCCTACTGCCATATAAGTAAGCTGTTCCTTTTCTTTTTTTTCGTCAAGGTTCACGACCTCCACTTTTACCTTATAGTCTGTATCAGAAGTACCATCGTATTTGTAATACATATCCATAGCCTTGATACGCCTGTGCCCATCTATTAGGTTTCCGCTTAATTCATTCCATACAATACCACCAAGAAAACCGACTTTTTGCAGGTTTTTCTTTTGCAGTCTAATACGTTCATCCGAATGCCTCTTAGGGTTTATCGGATTCAGATTTATCTGCGAACGTTTTATTATTCTTGTCTCACTTTGTTTCAGTTCCTTCATAATCATGCTCAAACAACAATCGTTCTACCATAGGGTATTCCTCTATAATCTTTTTCAAGTCTGCCGGGAAATTACTTCTGAGCCACAAAAGATAGTTCATATCGCTTATATTCGTTCCTGCCGACTGGCTGTTACCGTATTTCTCCGGCTTTATAAGACTTTTCTTTTCGATATAGTTCAGAATATCAAAATTCTTGTAAGCTGATAGGGGATAACATTTCTTTTGCGCTTCATTGATAGCTTCATCTTTGTACGTCCTTAGCATCAACCGCCTGTTCATTGAGTCGGATTGTTTGAACCCGAAAAATGCCCAGTCTATATGATATTTTTCTCTGACTATCTCTGTAAGCTGCGCCATACTGTACTGCCTCTGCTTTTCGTTCTTTATACAACCCATGTAACCACTCTTACGATATGAATATACCGCAAAGTGAGGCACTTGTATGAACTTCACATTACCATATTTCTTGCAGGTGTAGTTGATGTATCTGTTAATATGCTGCAAGTCCTTGACTACATACATGTAAACACATACTATCTCTTTGAAATAGGGGTGTATAAGATCTAAAAGGGCTATACTGTCCTTACCCGATGCTGAGTGAAACAATATAACCCTATCTGTCAGCTCTGAGACTTGTTTAATTATGCTTATAGCCTTCTTCATGATTAAACAACTCTACCGCCAACTGCTCTGTTGATTCTCGCTCTCTGAGCAGCGTTTGTGCCCATTGATTGAAAACGTCCAGCTTCATAATCAGCTCTTGTTCGGTACGTTCTACCGTCTGAAGCTGTTGCATAAACTTCTGCCATAATCACTTTTTTTAAGTTACACAATCTTTTACCTATATGCAGACAAAGCCGCATAAAGCGGCTTGACCTTTTTTTATTTCAATCCATCATGATTGATTATTTCACAAATATGCAAGTAGTAGAATAACGGCGTTTCTTCGGGTGGATTCTTCTTGAACTCTTCTAACTGCTCATCAAACTCATGAAAGCCAAATTCTTCTTGCATGAACTTTATACCTTCTTCAGTAACCTCGCCAATACCGATTTCATCTATCGCCACATCAAGAAACCATGGGGCACCTGTGCTATAAAAATGAATTGTTTCTATATCAGTACGCAGAATAGGCTGGCACTCATTTTCACGTCCTTCTTTTCTCAATCTCTCGTTTTCTTCAAGTTGCTTGAAATTTGTAAACATCTTTTCGTATTTAGAACTTAGCTTACGAGTTTCTATAACTTTCTTGCCATTGAGAATATCCAAAGCATTAGCCTTCGTCATTATCAGCGAGTAGGCTTCTACTTCTTGGCCATTATATTTGATTGTTTTCATTTGATTATTAATATTTTACTATTCAAAAATAGTATATACTTACCTCAAAACAGAATAAATTGCTAGTACATACGAAACAATTTGCTAATTGTTTGCTAATAAATCAGGCTCGTGTTTATTGATGATGCTTTCAACAATTTCTTTTGCACATTCTATACCGGATTTATACCCTCTGGCATAGTCTGTCCTAGTAGACAAGTAGCTTGTATCATTATCCAGCCACTCGATTATTTCTTGCAGGATTTCTTTCTCTTTCATAACCATCTTAAATAGTGGTAACCCGAAGGCTACCGAGTTTATAACCAAAGTTTCTTTGCCAGATCGAAATTCTTTTGAGCTTCGTTTACCGCTTTTTTAGCATACGTCAAAGAATATGAGTGCTCACGTGGATATTTGCCAGATTTCAACCCCTCGTGGTACTCTTTAGCTGCTGCTAACTTATGCTCATAATAGTCCACGCTTTCAGGCATTGAAAGATTTATGGTGTCAGCTTTGTTTGCCCAATACTGAGCTATTCTTTCATGCTCTCTGGCTTTCTCGTCAAACTCTACACTCTTGCCCATATTATTCCAGGCATCTTCAATGGCTTTTCTGTGTCGTCTTTCGCTATGATGGCCGATTTTAATAGGTTCACCCAACGAGAGAAAATCGCTGTCTTTATTCGACGCTTTGAAGTATTCTTCACTCTTTCGTTCTGCAGTGGCAGCCCAATCCAACCGGCGTTCAGCTCTTCGCTTCGCCCATTCCTGAACATTAAATCCATCAGCGCGAACTATCGAGTAATAGAAGAATCCGTCACGTTCAAATATCAGATTAAACACTATGCTTTCATTCTCTTTGCCGTATTTGGTGGTTACAAGAATGGTTTCACCTTTTTCATGCTTAGCATCGCATTTAGCAAGAAATACGTTTGGACAAAATTTGTAATATGTATTCATAATCGTGTGTGGGATTATGCAGGGCTTTCGCCCTGCTGGTTAAACTTAGAACTTCTCAATTTTTAGATTGCTATTGATAATAAATTTGCGGCCACATTCGCAAACTATATGCGTGTCAGTAATACGTGTTATCTTTCGTACTACATCTTCGTGCGTTATGTAACTACCGTTCTGCAAATCGCCTGAAACTCTATATCTCAAACCTACTGTTACTTTACTAATATCAATACTCATAATCTTTTTATATTATGGCTACCCCGAAGGATTGCCGGTTAAACTTATTTATGTGATTCTCTGAAATCAAGTTCTACAATCTTGTGATACTTGTTTATATCGTACAAACCGGTACCACAACCCATAGCCGATGCAAGTCTTACCACTTCTTCTAATGCAATCATCACATCTGAACTAGCGTCTATAGCCTCATTCTTGGCTCTTTCATACTGTCTTGTATTATATGTTGTTTCTTGAATCTTTTCAGCTTCTTGAACTCTTTTGAGTGCTTCTTTGATAACTCTGATTTGAGCATTAATCTCTTTGATGAAAATGCTACTTGTTGTCTTCATAATTGTATGTGCTTAAATTGTTATTACTTATTGTTTGATGATGCAAAATTAAAGTATTTACTTTAATAAAACAAATATCTATTTAAGTATTTGCTTACATATAACAATATTTAACAAAGTAAAAACTTGTATTTATATTAAAGTATTTACTTTTGTAAAAAAAAGAAGTATTTATATGATAAATAGGTCAAGAGAAATCATAGAAAAGCTTAATCTTAAAAAGGTTGACATAGCAGCTAAATTGGGTATAACTCCTGTAGGTCTAAACCAACTTCTAAACACAGAAAAGCCCAAACTTGAAACCCTGGAACGATTGGCAAATGCCATAGGCGTTCCTGTGTGGAAATTAGTCCTCAGTGACAATGAAATTAGGGAAGTGAACTTAATTGAAGAAAATATTGAATCTGAAGTGAATGGCTATGTGAAAGTAAAAGAAACTCTCTATGAAGTTCACTCATTTGAGGATTTAAGGAAGTTGTTGGAAATGGATGTTTAATCAATAAAACCAAAGTCAAATGAAGAAAATGTTATTTATGCTGCCTATATTGGTGGCTTTGTTTTTTGTGGGGTGCAGTAGCGATGGTGATGGAGAACCCGGAGGAAACAATGGAAATAGAGTTCTGTCTGAAATTATAATAAATGAACACGAAAAGAAATTTGGAGAGATAAATGAATATGGAGAACTATACGAACAGTATATCTATAATCCAGACGGAACATTGCAAGAAAAAACCACCAACTACTATAACGCTTTATTGGATGGTAGGATCGATTGCAATTACAAATATGAATACGACGACAAAAAGCGTGTGGTGGAAATGAACGAATATACGTTTACTTTGTTTGAGAAAAAACGTAAATATGAATATAACAGCATTGATTCCGTGTCACGCATGCTGGTATATGATGACGATGGAGACCTGAATGAAGAATGGACATACGAATATGATAGTCAAAAAAGATTGATAAAAACAGTAGAAAAAGACATTTGGGTTAGCAACAATTTTGGCTATATAAGCGAATATAGGTATGAAGGGAAAAATATCTATATAGAAAAAACAAATATTGATGATGGCTCTCTGTTTGGTAGCTTCATTTTTGAATATGATTCACATGATAATTTACTTCAGGAAACTTATATAAATGGGGATACTGGAAAAGAATCAATAGAGCAAAAATATGAATACCAGTATGACTCTTCAGGTCGTATTCAAAGAAAATCGAAAAAGGAATCATATTCAGATTCTTGGACATATTATGACTATTTTTATAATGAAGATGGCACTATAAATAAAATATGTGTTTCATATAGTTACAAGGATAACGAATCCGAGCTAAGATATAATTACATCTATAAATAACTATTTCAGCCCCGTTCTTCGTAGTTCGGGGTTTATTGTATAAAATAAAAATAGAGAAAGGAAAATAATTATGGAACTTAAAGAATTTATTACTGAAACTATTAGCCAAATTATAGATGGAGTGTTAGAAGTGCAAAAGAAATACAAAGACCAGAATGTCTTAATTAATCCTGATTGCTATAGAGGCTCTGATAATGAATATGCATTACCTCCTAAATCAGGTTATTATATTCCAGCTCCACGAGTTCAGCATATAGATATGGATATAGCTCTATCTGTTACTGAAAATTCAGGTGAAAAGTCAGGAATTGGAATTGCTAAAATTATAAATGCAGGAGTTTCATCAGAATCTACTGCACAGAATTCCACCATATCTAAAGTTCGTTTTAACATTCCGATCTGTTTACCCACAGAATCTTCAGATACATACCTTGAAAGAATTGGACGCGGTAAAAATTTTAGAATGTAAACAAAAAGCCGGAAGCATAACGCTCCGGCTTTTCTACTTATGTAATATTTTATCCAGCATTAGCAAAGACCTTTGGATAGTTCCTTTTCTGGTATTGAATTCTCAGATACCCGATAAGGCTCTCATAATCGGTCAAGAAACCTTCATTGACCAAATCAGCAACCTTCTTTTCGAGCTGCCACAATTCACGTTGTTTTTTCTCCTCACCATGCTTATTACGTAGCATCTTTTCATGACTGTTGAAGATAACCCAGTTCAAGGCTTCACCTACCTTCTGCATGGCTTTAGGCATAAAGTCTTTGGGAACGATTTTCATGATGGCAGAAGAGAGTTCCCTATAAGCGTCCCCAGCATCATTCCGGTAACGAATCATTTGATCAGAAACGAATTTGATTACATCATATTTGAATGACGCATTTAGCCACATAGCCAAATCAATGAACAATACAGGATGAACCCAGGTTCCACCGCATTTACCGCGTGAACTTAAATAGGGAGAATTTTGCCCATTTAGATTTTCTTTTTCAACGATGGTAGCGATTAATTCCTTAGTCGATTCATTTTCAAAGTATTTCTTCAATTCTTTGTTTGAGGAGTTTCGTTCGTTCCATAACTTTACAAGCCTGGTAGCATTGAAATAGCCGTCAACAGTGCGTTGAATAACTTCTAAATTCCCCATTTGCCTTACCATTTCTTGATTTGTTTTCATGTCTCAGTGAATCTTAGATTAAAAAATTACCCCACCAAAGGCAAGCTCCTCACTTCTTACCGATGGCAGGGTTTATACTTTTCAGCCGTGAGGATAGCTGTTATTATCTCTTTGAGACAAAGTTACCAACATGGTGATTTTTAGCCTAAGATTGCTTAAACCAAGAACAAACAATTGGCAAAATGTTTCATAAAAATACCCCGAGCCTTTCGGAACGGGGTTACTTGATTAGTCCTTTGACTTTCAATCTTTCTACAATCTGGTTGTAAAGATACTCAATATCCTGCCGGAAATCCTTGTACTGCTGGTAGATAAAGGAAACATCGGCAATATTGTTCGAAATTACACACGGGGACACATCCGGGAACACGCCGGAAATCTCTGCCCGGATACCATTCGGCAGCCGGCCGCCGGCCAACACGCTGGGGGCAAATAGGAACAGAACGATAAAGAGGAACTTCTTCCGCTGAGTAACGCTCTCTGGATTGGGAGGGCAGTCCATCCCGGAAAGGATCTCCTTGAACCAGCCGTAAATCTCCGGAATAAGCGACAGATCAGTCAGTATCGGCAATGAAAGTTCCTGCTCGCGTTCTGATAATCTTGATTTCTGTTCACGTATTGATTTCAACTCCACGATTGATGAAAATTCTTTTGTCATAGCACTATAGTTTTAAAATGAATTAGTATATTTGCATCATAATCGTGTGTGGGAGTTGGCTTCTAATCGTGTGGGGTGGCTCCCTTTTTTATTTTATGCCAAGTGGTATGCGTTCAAGATGGCGAAAGTGTAGATGATGACCGTTACCAGACTGTCCAAGAATATAGCCCATTCTCCCAGCTTTTGAATCTGACTGAAACTCATGACCAGGACAACAAGGAAACATATCCATTGGCTTGAAAACAATCCTATCCCCAGCAATAAAAGCCCGATGGTATCCATGAATAATGCAATATGAAGCCACGGATGCGCCATCAGATACCATCTTTTTGATGTCTTATCCAGCTTCTGAAAGACTTTTACATGCTGATACAAGGATTTACATCTAAACAGTTTCGCAAGCTCATACAGGGCTTGCAGAATGATTAAGGCGTAGAAAATGTGTTTCATGGTCAGTAGCTTTTATCTCCGTGCTTATACGGACGAAGTTCATTATATTTCATCTTCTGCTTGATGTGCCAGAAGATGTCGATATTTCTGTCCCGACAGAAAGCGAATATCTCATTTAGGAGGATATATAGTTCATCCCGGTAGAAGTTGTCGGTGACATAGACGCAGATTCTAAACATGGACTCCGTGAAGGTCATATCAGAATAATCTTCCGTATCGCTTCCTTCGTAGTCAAAGCTATCCAAATCATATCCTCTCAATCCAGCCAAATCCAGCAGACGGATGCAGGCATCGGCAAGTTCTTCCTCGACAGTCCCTTTGATAAATGCCTCAAAGTCTTCCATGAATCTCCTTTTCCTAGTTTCTTCGGTCAATGGAACGCTATTCCCTTGCCATTCTTTGAACATTGCAACTTTCGCATGTTTCCCTTTCCGGTCCGCTTCCACCGCTTCCATAAGTTCGGATATGACCAGGCAAAGGAAGTGTTCATCACTCAGATTCTCTTCATGCCATCCGTGAGCTATCGCGCACTGGTAGGCCTTATCTCTCAATTTGTTTAAGTTCATAATAATTGGTTCTTAATTGGTTGAAAATATGATACCCGATAACCGCCACAAAGCAGTTACCGGGTATTCACAAAGCACTGACAAGGGTTGTCAGTAAGATTTTAGATAAGGCTTGCCCACGGCTGTTTGATGGATATTGCTTTCATAATCAAAACGGCACTCTAATTATTCTATTCCCTAATATATCTTTTCGTTTCTCTCGCCCTTTCAAAGTACGAATATACTTACGTCTGTGGGCTACTCTATCTTCGTAATCCCACTGAGCCATAGCTTGAGTTACAAGCTCGCTATTATTATGCTTTCTGTTCGGTCGTTTCATCTTTATTCTTTTTCTTCAGTTCAGTAATAAGCGCATCAGCTTGTTCAACACTTAATTTTGCTGCATCCTCTAAAGTGATTTCATTACGCATAAGAACAGCTACACATTCCTTTGCTATTTCATATCTTCGCTGTTCCCAGTCTATATTATCCCAGTCAGTAATGATAAGATACATTGCAGGAACGTAAGACATAACACCATCTATCTCACAAAGATAACACATACCGTATGGTGCATTAAGTACATCGGCTGCATCTGCTTCCATGCCTTTGATAACGGTTACTTCTGTATCTTTTTCTATTTCAGTTCTATTAAAATCCCATGATACTTTTAGTTTTGCTTTCATGATTATATGTTTTAAAATTCCTTTCTATTACAAGTTTTCTTTCTTTTAATGCTTACCAATCTCCCATATTTCATACCACTCTGATGATTTTTCGAATATGAACACATATAGTCTTTACCTCCATTTAGTTTCCTTACATAGAACCACTTGCATCCATGGCATTCACAAGGATTCATGGTTTCTCATTTTTGTAATATTCAACAATCGTTTTATTCAATGCTTCCATAAGATTAAATGTCAGTATAGCTGGCATTTCGTTCGTATTCATCTTCTTGATGTACACCTGACCATCCCTGTATTCAAGGATGGTGTCAAGTTCTATTATTTTGCTTTCGCTATTTGGCTGCTGTGTTTTATTACTCATATTCTATCCTCCTTTGATTTACAATATCTTTCCGAACCATTTGTCCGCCAATATACTATTTCGTTTGCAGCTTCATCCAGCGGCAATGAAGCAAGGTATTTCAAGCAGGCATCCCAACCAGCTAAAAATCCCTCGCTAAACTCGTCAGCACAGCAATCTTCATCACAGTCATGTGCGATATTTTCTCCTTCACAGAAGCGACAATAAGCACGTTCTTCACAAGCATATTTCCCGTTACACTGATAATGATCGTGAACGGCTTCCCTTAGCATTTCTTCTTTCTTATCCATGTTTCAATCCTCCAGCAAATCTAAAATACGACAAAGAGCACCTTCAAGAACAGACACCCTGTCCTCCATATCATTTCTGTAATCTTCATATTCGCCATTTTCATACAGCTTCTCACACCCTTCATTCTTTGATGTTGAATACTCCAATGATGTATGACATATATCTGCGACATCACTAAGAAATTCATTTACGGGCTTATCACCTAACATGGTTTCTACCGATGTCTCTATTTTTACTTTTACTCTTTTCATTTCTTGTTTATTTATGATGTTCAACAATCGTTTTATTTATTATGCTCTGCTTTTTTTAGTAATAACTTTGCCATTTTGTCAAGTTTTGCAGGAGGCATCCATCCGTTTCTTGACCGAATATATCTTTTAGCTTTATTCAGGTCGTTAGCCTTTTCTCTCGCCAAATGGCATTTTCTTAATATATTACCCAGGCTTCTCATAGCTTCTTCAGCATCCTGTTTGTATTCCTCAGAAGAGGAACCTTCCAATGCGTCTCTAATCTGTTCCAATCCGAAGTGTATTGCATTAACTTCCTTTTCAGTGATTGATATTTGCATTCTATTTCTCCTTTCCACCTATCCCAGCAGCCACCACATGACTGCCAGGAACAGGTAATAAAGTTTTGTTTTACTCATTATTTATTTTTGTATTATCACAGCAGTTGTTTCTATCCCTGTACCACTTTGTTTGAACGAACCTTCTTCGATGTCACAGACCTTAGCGTGTACATCTTTCAACCACTCTCTAAAATCAGCACATTCTTTCTCGCTTGCAATTTTCCAGTGGCAACTCATAATAGCTGCTACAGTACCACCATTATTAAGATGTTCATACATTCTTCTCACATGTCTTATATCTTGATTTTTACTAAATGGTGGATTTGCTATAATCTTATCGTATAATCCTAGATCATATGTTGTAAAGTCATCGCCAAGAATATTAATATTGCTTTTCTTTGATAGGAGTTCCTTGTTTTCAGGCATCAGTTCAAAGCAGTCAACGACTAAATCCTTACAACTACGATGTATTGCGTCTATTATAGCTCCTGTTCCTGCGCTTGGTTCCAACACCTTTTCATCTTCATGCACGCCACCGGCCAACATAACAAGCCAGTCTGCTACTTCTGGAGGTGTTGCAAAAAACTGGAAGTCCTGCTGTAAATTGCACCGCTTACCTTCATGAAGAATAGAGAATACACGATCTGCATTGAATGGAAACGTGAATCCCTGCACCTTACCGCCTTGCCAGCTTCCACCTGCTTCTTCAATCCATTTCTTTGCTTCAGCATAGGATTTTTTATTGAATTGCACCCGAGGTAACTTCAACACATTATCCTCGAGAGTACAATGTTTAAGAATATCCTCAACACTCCATTTACTGCCAGAATCATCCTTATTGCGCTTGTTGTTCTGCTCCAGTTCGTCACACCCCAACAGACGGTTCAACGACTTCTGCACTTTCACACTTATTTCTGCCATCCTTGACATCCATTGCAGGATGGCAGTCATAAACTCCAAATCCACATGTCCGGTCTCATCGTAAATGTTTTCTCGGTCTATCAATTCCGGAAGGTTATCCATGAACATGAAGCTACCATACAACGCTTCTATTAAATTCTTTTTTCTGTTCGTCATAACTTTTCTGTAAATAAATTCTTGTAGTATCAATACTTCCGTGTCCCAACAGGTCAGCCAACTGTACCACATCATTGTTCTTTTTCAGATACATTTTTGCGAAGAAATGTCTGAAAGCATGAGGATGCATTTTGCTTCTATCTATTCCGCACTTATCGCCCCAGTCTTTCATTGACTGGCACAAGCTTCTCTGTGTCAGCCTTCCGCACTTACCTACTGCGACATATCCAGTCTTGTGACTTTCCTTTACGTATGCTTTTACTTCCGCCTGTAACTGCCTGCTGAAAAAGAACCTCCGGTACTTGTTTCCCTTTCCCTTTAGAGTGACTTCACCTGAAAGGATGTCATCCCACTTGAATTGGAAGAACTCGCTTACCCTAGCACCGGTTGTAGCCAGTATCTTTATGAAGAAGTACCTGTCCCTGTTAGGACAAGTTTTCAAATACTCAAGCAGCCGGTTGTATTCGGCTTCTGTCGGAACATTCTCCGTATTCAACTCCTTCTTAAACTTTGGGCGCTTCAACTCTATCGGCTTCTTCATCCATTTGCTGAAACGTTCAAGTGCGGTAATACGTAGGCGTATTGTTCTGGGAGACAATCCCTCATCCTCCAGCATCCGTACAAAACGCTTGTAATTGTCAACTGATACCTCGTTGGCGTATTCGAAATATTTCTTAATTGAAAATGAATATATTTCAATAGTGTGTGGAGAGTAATCTTCATCCTGCGTAAGGTAATACACAAATTCATTCATCAGTTTCATGTTCTTTTCAGAAACATCGCTTAGCTTCTCCAGAGGTTTAACTGATTTCTCCTTTCGTGTGCGTGAATATCCAATACCAAGAAAATTAAGGAACCCACATAGAGCATCTTTAATGTATGGCTTATCAGATAATTCAACTGCATTTTCTCTGATATAAGCCTTGTATCCTTTACGGCTTACCTGATAATCGCTTTCAAGGAATAACTTTACAGCTTTAATGGTTTTACCAATAACCTCATAGCTTTTATCGGTACTATACAAGTGAGATACGTATTCTATAAATATTTTTTTATTTACTTCTTCCATATCAAATCGTCGTTACACAATCAAAATCACTCCCATACATGATATGCGCTCCACGCTTACGAAGTTCGGCCACCAACTGCTCATTGGTGTATCTGGCCAGCCGTCCATGCAGTCTGTCCTGCTTTCTTCTTTCAGCTGTGTGCCTGCTCTCACATAACCGGCATCTATTGGTGTAATGAATGCCGGATTTAGTTTCATAGGCGTGGAATCTGCTCTCAGGAAGAATCCGGCCACACTCTATACATTCTTTCATGACGCAGCCCTCCTGATCAGCCCCATGTTACGGTTTACCAGTTCAATTATACGGTTATGGTATGCGCTTGTGTGATTGCATATTGCCCTTGACTGTATTACCTGAAAGGTTTTTAATGACACCTCCACAGTTTCCATACGTTCTCCATTTACTCTTGCAGATAGAATCAGACTGTCTTTTTTCTTGTAGTATTCATTTTCAAATACACAATGATGCATGCTTTTACCTTCATCTATAAATTCGAATACACTCTTTAGAACTTTTATTGAAAGTTCACCGTCCGTTATTATTACTCCAAAGAACTTTCCTTTATCTTTCACATATTCTTTGTTAAACTGTTCTGCCAGTTTGCGTTTTGTTTCTTCTTCCATTTTCTTTCGTATTATAGTATATGCAGCTAATGCAATTTCGTGTGCCTTGTACAAATCATCCGGACAAATAAACTTGGGATTATGGATATCCTTACCAGTTTGTTCCATGAATGATAGCATGTCAAAGTATATTGAAGCATCGGTTATCACATAATGGTTTCTATGACAGATATTCATTTGATGCATATATTCTATTTCCGGTTTCTTACTCCGTACCATCCAAAGGAATACATCGTACTGACCTTGTTTTACAACTGTTTCTGCATGTCTTGATGTAAGTAACATTTTCATACACTCTACTACTGATACGTATGGCAGTTTTTCAATAGCCTTGCACCATCCATATTTATGAAGTTTACGTGTGATTTTATATTGAGGATAGAAATAATTACCAGTTACATCGAACACATCTTCAAATACATAATATCCAGCACAACTCTGATTATGCTTCCTGACTTTAAACTCGGTGTTGTAATACCAATTAAAAAAGTTACATCCACGAGAATATCTTTTTGAGATTATTATCTCTTCTCCATCAGGAGATACCCAGTTTTGATATACTTCGTTATACGTGTATTCAGTCTGAAAACCTTTGCGATTGATGCGATGAACATCAAAAGTTCTTATTACCTGCCATTTGTTGAATGTCTGTATTATTGAGTAATACTTCGATTCCGTCAGGTTGTCTTTCCGTGGATTGTGTTCTAATATGAGATGATTCAAGCATCTACATTGATATCCTAACTCTAAATCCACTTCCAGTATACCTGGTATCTGGTACTCTATGTTACCACAACAATGACACCATACTTCTCCATTTTGCTTGTAGTAACCAGATGATGGGAATATACTCTTTGCATAGTCCTTCTCTTTATCCGATATTGGTTTGAGATGGCTGCTCATTTTAAGTACCAATTTATTTAAACTCTTTCTGGTCATAATTACATATCAAATAGTGACAGTTGTCTTGATTCAAATATCTTTTGCCGTTCCTGCTTTGTTTTCTTTCTTTCGTTTTTTTTCTGCACTGGCTTTTCTTTGCTAATAGGGTTTTGAATAGTAGATGGAGCCGCAACTTCTACACGTTCCAGTTCACCTTCTAACTTGATATCATCCTCATCATAGTAGTGAACCGCCCATCCGTATACGGTTTTCCTATCTATCGCTATACCTCCATTTACACTTTTATTATACATCTTTTGAGCTTGCTGCATGATGTACTTGCAGCATTCCTCTATGGATTTGTTTTCTTTCTTGTAGGTTTCAGCAAAGAGAGAATCCTCCTTTGCGCGGCCATCCAGATAATTTTTAATTGTATCTTCAAACTGAGTTGCCATATGTCATAATTTATAGGTTATCATTCTCAATTCCATTTTTGAGACCGGTTGTTTATTCTCTCTAGGTAGGATGCAATTCTTTTTTCAGGATCCTCACCGTTGCGGACGAAAATTCGCGTCCGTGTCTTGTCGCCTGGGATAGCCACATACTTTCCATGTTTCTCCAGTTCCCGATGCTGGGCGATTTTCAGTTCAGTTCCAGAAGGGTTCTTCTCCAAATCCACTTTACGTGGAAGTATTGGGTCATTCTCCGTTATCATTTTGCAAGATATTTGTTGATTATGTTACTCACTACAAGTCCGGCTTCATCACACATCCCGGCAAAGTTGTCAGACAATGAAGCGTTTTTCTCTTCATCGGGTATTCGTACTATGCTTCTCAGTTCTTTCAGTACGCGTTTCACCTGAAAAACTACCTGAGCATCTATTCCGTTTGATTCAAGTTCAGACTGGAACTCCAGTGCCGCACCCTCAAGTAAGTCTGAATAGATGAACAGCTTGTGCATCTTGCGAAGCATTTCTACCTTGAACTCCGGGGTATAGTCCTGAAGAAGTTCTCCCAAGGAATGCGGTTCCACCTCTCTTTCAAGGGAGTCAATCTTGTTCTTGATTTTCTGTGCTTTGGCAAAGTTCATGGATGAAATCAAGGCGATATACTTCTTTCTCAGTTCATTGAGCTTTCTTTCTGATTCTTGTCTTGTCATTTCTCTACTTTTCTGATGATTAAATACTTTGGCTCACCCTTGCGGAGATTGCTTAATGTCTCTTCGTCAACCTCTGCTTCTGTGAGTCCGTTCACGTTCATGTATTGTGGGAGACGGTATTTCTCACGTAACCTCCTGATCAGGTTCCAGTCACGAGTTACCCAGTTAATTGTGATTTTCATATCATTTTCTCAGGCTTTCACCGCTGAAGAGGACGGTTTTCGTTATCGCCCTCAGCCGGTCAATGGTTCTTTCCCCATATTTCTCTCTCAGCTCGTCTATCGTTAGGTTGGTGGTCAGGATAAGAAGCTTTCCTTTCTTCTCTGCTTCGTCTGCCAGTTCAGCGAATGCAAGCCTTTTTTCGCCGTATTTCACGCTTAAATTCTCTGTCCCTATATCGTCAACGTAGATGATGTGTTTTTGCTTCACGGCGTCCAAATCAGCGTTCATCTGCTGTGCATCGTAACAGCTTACCACCTTGCGGCAGTAATGGTTAAGAAGCAAAGGAAGAATCTTTCCGCAGATAAGGGTCTTTCCGCGTCCGCAGTTGCCGAAACATAGAAGTCCGCGACCTTCATTGCCGGCCAGCCAGCCTGCCACTTCTTCGTACTCAGGAAGCCATCTGGCATTTTCTCCAGTGAAGTACCTGATACCGGCCCAGAGAACTCTTTTGGCATCCGGAACGGTTACCTGTACGACGTTAGGAATAGGGGAGAAGCCCGTATCTTTGAGCCGTTCGATTGTCTGTTGAAAGTTTATCTGTTCCATGTTTACCAGCCTTTCTTGTATTTTTTCGGTGAATTATCCTTCAGAACTATACCTACATCTGTTTTTGAAAGAGCTTTTTTCTTGGCCTGAGAAACTATCTCATTAAATTTTGAGTTGATGTTTGTCACGCTAAAATTCTCGAATATCCAACCTTCTTTTATGGATAAAAGCAAATATTGAAGTGCATACAGGATTGATTCATCGGCGACATCCATCTGCTTCTGTTCCCGTTGGAACTTCAGTTTTTGAAGCAGCTGGGACATTGCTCCTGCATCCTTGGCCGTCCAGTAATAATCACTTCCGAACAACTGTCTGTAATAGGTTTCAAAAAGGGAACGGGCTTTATAATTAATACCCTCCCCCTTGGGGGGTGTGGGGGGAATATTATCATTAACAGTTTCTTTATCTTTCTTTTTCTTATTGCCCTTACCTTGCCCCAAATCTTCAATTTTTTCGGCCATTTTTTGCGACATTGCCCTTAGCTCTGCCCTTAGTTCGCCCATAGACACCTTTAAATCGCTGATTTCTTTACTGTTGTCTATGCCCTTATCTTTGTCCTTGGGCTTGTCCTTGATAGGATTGTAGTCATCGTAATTGCATAAGGTTATGACAGTCATGCCCTGTTGGTTACAGGTTGTAATCATCCCCTTCTTCTTCAGTTTGGACAGGAAATATCTGACCTTCTTCTCAGACCATTTCCAACGCTTCATCAGAAACGATATGGATGCTGGATATTGACCTCTTGAATAAGAGATTTCCCGACCTCCGATGAGTTCGCTGTACGCCTCGCCGGTTGCATCAAATCGTGCTGACTGAATCAAGTCAAGCCACGCTTCGCATTCCGAAAACTCACGGGCTACTTTCCACATTTCATTCGAGAAAAACCTGCGGCTTAGCCTCAAAAATCCTTCTTCCATAGTTTCAGAATCTTACGTTAGTCAACTGTCTGCTATTGGAGTACACGGCCCATTTGCCGTTTCCGCTATCCACCAGGCGTAAATCCTTGACTTCGCCAAATCGTTTCAAATTCCCGCAAAGGTCAACGATCCAGCCAGCCTCCTTGTTAGGATGCGGACGGATAGCACGACCGACTATTTGGTACCATAGAGCCAAAGACATGGTAGGACGTGCCATGACGATGGTATCAAGTTCAGGATAGTCAAATCCTGTAGTGAGTACACCTACATTTGCGACAACGGGTATCTCTCCAGCCTTGAACGCTTCAAGAATATGCTCACGCTCTTTCTTATGAGTTTCACCTGAAACGATAGCCGTGCCAGGAATAGACTGCGTAAGTCTTTGAACTTCTTTTAAGAATCTTGTAAATACCAGTATGCCTTTACGCTTGCCGCCGACTTTCGGGTTCATCAGACGACGAACAATGCTTACCAGATATCCGTAAAAATCAATACGCTCATATTCTTTCACTACCGATTTGTCCGTGTAGTCGGCACCTGTAGTGTTAACTTTCAGGTTAAGCTCATTCCATCCAATCGGGTTCATTGCGTAATAGTTTAGCTTTGAGAGGTAACCCATATCCAAAAGGGTTGAAATCTGCACCTGATAGATTACTTCTGAGAACACACAAGGGCGTGTACGTGTGATGAACTTCAACATACTGCCGAAATCCCTGCTTGATGAAAGACGGTAAGGCGTAGCTGTGAGTCCAAGCACCTTACACTTTAGCATTGAGAGAAATCCCTTATACATTCCTTCTTTCGGGTTAACCAAATGGCATTCGTCTATAATAATATTCCTGAAATGCTGAAAGAGTTCTGGATGATTAACCACACTGCCAATCGTAGCGAAAGTTATTCTTGAAATCTCTTTCCGCCCAAATGATGCGGAATATATGGAACAGTCCAGAATACCATACGAGCAGAGCTTCAGATAGTTTTGTTCCAATATTTCCTTTGATGGCTGAAACACTAGCGTGTGTCCTTCTAGGCGGCTGGCAATGTCGGCTATAACAAGGCTTTTTCCTGCCCCTGTGGGCAGCACCATAATGGCATTATTCTTCTTGGCTTTGTTGGCAAAGAAACTGACAGCTGCGTCACTGGCCTTTTGCTGATAATCTCGTAACTTATACATATTCTTTTAAATTTAAAATCCCCATATCGGATTGATACAGGGATTCAGTCTTAATAAACGGGTCTTTGACCATAAAATGCCCTCACGGGTTATAAATATGTTATTTTGCCTTCTTTCGACTCATTCCATGATAATCGAGAAATTTCCTTATCTGTTATATAAGCATTCCATGTCTTAGCGATCAAAGCAGATTTGTATCGTGAGGTCATAGTATTGTTAGACATTCTATCTTGAATGATTTTTTCTCGTAATACTGTTATGGTCATGTTTGATACATTTTCGTTAAAAAACAGCATACGGAAAAATGATTCTACAACATCCTCAGAATGGAACTTATCTTTTACAAGATATACATACAATCCTCCAACCTCGGCTTCGGTTAATAATCTTATTTTGTCACAGCAAGAGGCTGCTGTTTTACAGGCTTTTTGATAAAGATTCGGAGAAGAGTTATACTCGTTAAGAAAATCCTGTTTAGACTTTTTCTTATCTGCTTTGACAGCTGCGCACTTATTAGTTCCCTCCTTTGAAATGGCAACCAAATTATAATGGAAAAGAAAATATTTGTTTACAATAGAAGATACTTTTGAATAATTTGGAATTTGTGAAAGAGAAAATACATCGGATACACTTCTATTTTCTACCGCTATCATAGGTGATGAAGCTGTCCTTATCGCATCCCCTGACTACAAGAATATTTATAGGCTTCCCATATTTTAATATCGCATTCAGTCTATGTTGACCGTTTGCCAAACATCCATCTTCTGTAAAGCATATAGCTTCACCGTTAATCCTCCATTGGCCTTTAGACATTTGCTCGGCATAAAAGTCCACTGTCTTCTTGTTTACAGGCCTGTTTACATTGTTGAATTTAAGATATTCCTTTGCAATTTCAGGAGTAATGCTTTCTACTTTTGCTACAATTTTTACTCATAATCGTGTTATTTAAATTAGTATTATCTTTTTCTATAAATTCCAGTATAACCATTACGAAGTCTTCCATGTGCTTTGCAGCAGTCTATGCAATGAGACTGCAACCGACCATTATCACGCCGTACATAAAAGCAGCTTTCAGGAAGAAACCTATGGCATTTGGCACATTCTTTCATAACCCTTTCTCCTTACTCAGTTTATCTCCCAAAGCCTTATAATACTTCGTGAGTTCGATTAATTCAAAATCGCTCCACTTCTTTGTCTGTCCGGCTTTCCATGCCAGCTTGTCGAAGCGCTGCTGACCGATTTTAGCTTTCAGATTCTTTTCATATTGTATCAGATGATCTGCACTGAATCTGTTGCAGTTGTGCATTGCATAACCATTGGCAATGTATGTATGAGTATCTGTTTCCATTGCTACAATCTCCATTTTACCCAAATAAGTGATACTTTTAACTTTTGTATCGTACTGAGATTTCAGTTTTCCTAATTTCTCAATATCTACTTTTTGAATTTTGAAAGGTCGAACGCGCATTAAGAATTGTAGCTTTTCAACATTTGTCCCTGTAATCAAAAACTGCCATGTTTGGTGTTGATTTTTAAATATTCCACGTCTATCGCAAGACTCCATTGTTTGTCTACAAGTCTTTTTATTCCCAGTGAACTTTTCTAACAAAACCTTGATTTTGTCACATATATCCATGTATTTTTCACATTGAGCGATTCCGACACGAAAACCATATCTCAATGTACCATCAGGATTTTTAATTTTTTGTTGACAGACATGACCATCCGCATCAAGCATTCCAGCTATCCACCCACTTTCATACGATGTATCTTGAAGTACCACTTGAAATGGTTTGCATACAGTAGTCGTAATATGACCTGTATGGGGTCCACTTTTATGTTTCCCATGAAGATTTACTCCATTTATCCACATATTTTGCGTTTCACACCAATTATAGGCAGAGCTAATTTTATCACGTGTAAGCCATTTGTGATTAGCTGTAGTTTTTATTTTATCGCCATTTTCAAGTTCTACCTCATACACATCTTGGATGTCTCTCTCTACATATACAACTTTTCCTACTCGGTATCTTCTTGATGTTTTATAAATTACCTCTTCATCAAAGGCAAAGACTTCTTCACCTACTTTAATATCACCAAGTTGCTTCCAAGTGAAATCTTTCATTAGAATTAAACTATCAGGTGTTAAACAATGACGGCACTCGGCATGGGCATTATCCTCGTCAAAGCGTGTGGCCATGTGGCGGCGTGAATGGAAGTGCCCGCAATCAGCCTGTTCGTATGGTTTTATCTGACCGCATGAGATACAACGGAAATATCCGTTCGGCATACAATCACGAAGCCGGATATAGCGGCTGAAAACTTTGTCAAGTTTGGCCACTAAATCCGGCTTCTTCTTTACTTTGATACCTGCCTTGTCAAATAACGGCAAAGGCTTTTCCTTCTTCTTTGGTTTACGTCGTATATAGTATGGCATCACTTGAATCTCCATTCTTTCATATAATCAATGTTTTCAGGAAATCCCTCTACCGATTTAGGACTGAGGAATATTTTATCACTTTCTAATTTTGAACCTCCCCATTCAGTTGGTGGACAATTCTCGTATTCTTCTTTAGAAACCTCACTTACACTAAACTGTGGTTGGAATCCATATCCTTGTACGCTTTCTCCTAAGAGATTACCAAATTTCTGTAATGCCCATTCGATAGCCACTTCTTTTTGAAAGTAATGTTCAGAGAAAACTGCCACATATATTTTATGTTGAAAATATCCTGTTTCTGTTAAATCAGGATGGCATCTGACACAGAAATACTTAATACGTGAAAGTATTTTTTTAACAAAAGTCTCGTGCTTTTCGCATTCTTCTTCTGTAAGAAACTCTTTTCCATCATTAGCGATGTAAACGATTTTAGTTACTTTTTTTGTTTCCATATTCTTTATTTTTGATATTATTTGTGGACACAGTGGGAATCGAACCCACCCAACCATCACGGTTTTACTTGCCTCAAATATTAGCTAATTCAATGAAACAAGTGTATGGAGATATTGCGCAATTACTCCATACTAAAGCACGTCCTGTGCTTGCGCCCGTATGCCCGTCTTTCCGGGCTGTCAGTTATACTTCGATGATTACGATATCAGGTGCAACGCCTTTGATTGCTTCAATCTGTTCGTCAATCACCTTGTTCTTGTATTCCTCGATGGCTTCATTCGCACCGGCAGAAACCAAAGAAAGAGAAACTTCCCGTCCATCTACATCAGCATAAATTTCAACTTCTATTTCCTCATAGGTGAATCCTTTGAAAAGAGGAATGTTCAGTTTGAATGATTTCGGTAGATTAGAATCAACTACCTGAGAATAATTATCCGTCTTGCTGCCGTTTTCCTCTTTGCTGCGTTCGATGTCTTGGTTTACTTTAGCTTTGAAATTCTTTAAAGTAGAAACCAGCATCATATTTTCAGATTTATCCTTGAAGAAAGCTCGGTGCATCTTGAAAAATTGGGACAATTTAATTGGTTCCCATTTTTTGTCGGTATTGATACCAAACTCCAGCATTTCCTTTGAAGCCTGTAAAATTCCACTAATTACCGTTTGGTAATAATTGGTTTCATCAATAGTCAAAGCCAGACACATTTTATCACGGTTTACAATGATATTGGCCGATTTCTGATTAATCAGTTCGACACGCTTTTCCAGCCATCTAAAAGGTGCACCTATCGTTCCATTGATAACTACTCTTTCCGGTTCTTTCGGGTCAAGTGCTACGGATGCTTTACCTTCTCTCAATACTACTTCAATGGGTGTACCGTTGTACTCTTTCGGTACTACCAAATTGATTTTGTTTTCACTCATAATTAATTGTCTGTTCCTGTTTTACGGTTAATACTAAAAACTGTCTTTTGCATTTCTTGAGGCATTATTGGTCGGCTGTAGACCAATTCACCAAGCTTATTATAGAAACCAGCCATTTTTTCTTCATGGTAGAGGATTTTGGCACATTCTTCATTTTCCACAAACTCTGAACCTCTTTTGATATGGTCCAGAAGTTCCTGCTTCTCTTCATTCAAAGGCTTCAGGCGTTCTTTAAAACTTTCCATAGCCTCTTTCTTCTCCAATTCAACATCGTTGATGGTGATTGATACCTCGGCCAAAGTCTCTTTCTTCTGAGCCAGTTCTTCAGGGGTGAATCGGTGAGTATATCCGATTTTCTCTACCGCATCGGCGTTGTCCTGAAGAAACTGCCATCGTTCCTGCTCAGGAATGTCTTGTCCTAAAAATTTGTCCATAATCAAATAAATTCTTTATTACGTTCGATTTCTTGTTGCGCATAGATAAGCATCTGTTGTTCATTGGCAGCCGGCAGATAGATTCCGGCCACAGATGCGCTCCAGTTACGGAAACGGTCAATGCTCAAAGTCATTTCACCGGTTGTCAGTTCAGCAGAACTTCTTAGGTAGGTTACTTCCTTACCCTTCTTGTTGACCGTCTTTCTCTCAAACAAATCACGGTTGCAAGTCCTTTTGTAGAAGTCGATCTTTGCTTCATCAAGGCTGCAACCGTATTCACTACCGAAATATCCTAAAAGCAGATGTAGATAACTGTTCTGTGCGAGCGTGCGGTTAGGCAGTTTCTTCTTTACCTCCACAACTGCACGTTCCTGAAACAGCTTGTTTACATAAGCCTTGAATTTTGGTATATCGTATTCATTTTTCAGATTAAATAAGCTCATAGGCTAAAAAGGTAAGTCATCTTTGGGATTCCCGTTCACATCTACATCAGGTGGAAATGCCTGTGCCATGGTTGGTATTTGTGTCGGTGTCGGTTGCTGAGCTGGCATAGACGCTGGCTGGTGTAGCTGACGGGCTTCTAGCTTATAACAGCGGATGGACACCATACGTTTTACTTGTCCGTCCTGATTTGTCCACTCTCTACCCTGCAAAGCAAAAGAAACCGTTATTACGTCACCGATTCTGAACTGGTCAAGTTCTGAACATTTATCACCACTTACTTCAAGAGGTAAAATGTTTTCGTACTGGTTGCGTTCACCTGTATATGGGTCGTGTGTCGTGGCATCAAGAATAAATTCACGTTTCACAAACGGGTTGCCACCGCTTTTGGATTGGATTTCTTGTGGCTGGCCAATATAGACCAGCCGTCCGGTTATTTGATTTGCCATATTAATTTGAATAAAAATCTTTTATCTGTTGGAAAATCTGTCCACGTTGTTTTATTTCTGCAATTGCCTGTTCGTCACGATTGATACGGATTTTACAAAACTCATTGGGAAGAATATTACGATGCCAGTTGGTTTCATCATCGTAGGTTGTGACAGACAGAAAAACAAGGTTACAGCTTTTGAGATGAGTGCAGAAGAGTTGTTCTTGAACCTGATAATAATAGGCTTTATGCTTCTTCTTGACGTATTCGATTAAAGCCTTGTTGTCATGCTTTACAGGCTCAATAAAATCAAGGTAATCTGAAAGATAAAGAGTCTTCAATTCATCAAAATCCGTTAGTTCCCCTTTTTCGATACGAGCGAAGTCCAAACTACACTTAAAAACATCCATTTCATCTGACCTAACAACATATTGTGTAAAGTAATTGTCAGGCAAAGTGAGTAAATATCTATTTTCAAGAATAGCTCCCGTCCGTAAAGCATCTATCGGACTAGCAAAGGCATTGTAATAAGGCTTAATTCCGCTAACGAAACGCTGCATGAGGGCGATATGTGACTTCGTATTTTTCCCACTCATTAAGGCGTGGACATCACCGCTTCCTATGTACATGGTTTCTGTCATATTTTCCCTTTCTTTTTAAGGTTATTGTACGCCATCTTAAATTGCTCATTTGTCATATCATCAGCACTTCCTACATTGAAATAGGATAATATATTTTGAGTAAACTGATTGTCAGTCATCATATAACTGATCACAGTATTTTTCACTTCATCTACTGTTGCTGGTGCCTGAGCCTTCGATTTGATTTCGTCAGGATCTTCACCAGTAGCAATCTTGTAGGCATTAAGTAATGCGTATTTTCTAGCATAAGTAGAAGCCTTACCAAATCCCTTGTCGCCTGGGTCAAGTCCACGACCAAAACTTTCCACGTCCACATATTCGGATGTGTTATCAAGATTGATGATACGTAAGGTCATTTTTACGATGTCCATATAGTTGATAGATTCCCCTCCACCTTCTTTAACGACTCGAATAATTTCTGATTTAACAAGTTCCTGTTTGATGGGAATACTGACGAGGCCATGCTTGGATTCAGCTTCCTTCACTTCAAGGGTGACATCAATATCCTGTACAGCTTTATAGGCATAGTTGCCTTTGCCTACGGTTAGATTCTTTTCGATATTTTTTATCTCATTTGAGACAAGCTGTATCTTCTGATATAAATTAAGTTTTTCATCCATAGTTACTTTTTAAAAACAATTTCTCAATACTTTTGAAGGCCCCTCTTTTAAAGCCTTCAGCTCTTTTCGTGAAAAGATTTTAGGGGAGTTCTTATATACACCCTTACGAAACCATTTGGCTGCACCGATAGCTACTTGATGGTCTAACCATCCTTCTCCAAATTCCTTACATGCCTGACTATAAGTAATTTCGTCCTTAGATGGTTCAAGATGCCTTGCAAACTCAGCAACAGCCTCTTTTGCAGCCTCTCTGATTAAAACTTGCAACTGCCATGCATCTATTTCCATAAAGCATCTCCTTTATTTTAAGCAGATAATTGCTGAGAAGCCTGGATATTCTGTTGCCGACACCCTGTACTTCACGTCCATTTTATTCTTTAAGATTCCGATCAGCCGGAGGTCACGATTGCGGCGTGAGGCTTCCAGCTTGATTCCGTTATGCCGTTTCTTGTCGTAGGGAACCTTGTAGATATCCCCTTTCTTCATAGCGTCAAACAGCCGTACTGTCTGGTAATTTTCGTCTACTGTAATTTCTCTTACCATAGTTTAAGTATTTGATTGTTTGCTGACAGAACGGGACTTGAACCCGTGACTTCCATGCTAACCCATACATGGTGTTCTACCGCCTGAACTATCTGCCAATAAAAAGTGCCGAACCTCAGAGCCCGGCACTTACCCATTTTTTATAACTCATAAAAACTAATCAACTAAAATGACCAACGATTTAACCATGTTCTTGAAACTCTCAAACTTCGATTCAATCTTTTTCTTTTCTTCCATATAGTACAACATTGATTTTTGGTATTCCTCAGATTCACTTTGTAAATTCTGTGCGTATGCCACAAGTTCATCCTGCGTCATTCCCCGCAATTCTTCATTTGTTTTCATGTCTATTCTTTTTAATGTTATTGATTTCTGTTTCTATCTCTTTGTCGAACAGCTCGCGTCTGTCAAGCTCACGAGAACGAGCCGCCAGTATAGCATTGATGTCTGCAAAGTCATCACAGATGCTTTTTATTATTTCTTGCAGCTCGTTCATCATCTAATCTTTTTGCAATTAATATACTTGTTAATGTAAATCCGGTAAGACCAACCCAATACATAGCGGATAGGTCTTGATTGAAGTGCATCACCACCACTGATAATGCACAGAGAAAAAGAAGTTTTTTCATAATCGTGCGTTTTAAAATTCGTCCCCGTGGGCGTTCCGGTGGTTGCCTTACTGCTTACCAAACCTTTGATAAGCCACGGGATATATAGTTCTTGCTGGTGTCTAATCAGTGAAGATTGTCTTTGTAGCCGGCCTACGGCCACCTGCAATCGTATAAGTCGTTTTTGTTATCTGTGTGATTCGTATGCTGCGTTTGCTTAGTGCAGTCCATTACTCATACTCTTTTCACCCAGCCGTTATCGCTACTCAGTCGTCCGTTTCACGTCAGGCTTAACGGTAAGCCTAAAATTTCCATCATGTCAAAGAACCAATCAAGTAGAACCCTGCCCGATTCTCGCTATCGGTTGCCGTTCAGTCCGTCAGCAGGGTATATTTGTTACCAGCATATTACAGGCAATCCTTGTGACTGTTGCAGGTTGATGTAGTCCATGCCGTCATCTTCGCTGTAATCATCGCAATCGTAAGACTTCAACGCCTCTATTTCTTCTTCGATAATATCTTCAATGTCTTGCTTGCAGTCTGCATTGTATTTGCTGCAAACTTCTGATTCTGACATGCCTCTAACAGATTCTAACTCGCTGTAGAGTTCATCTAACTTGTTACTGACTTCTGTTGCTCTCATAGTCATGCGATATTTAAAAGGTTAGCTTTCTTAAAGCATCTGTATTCTTGTTTCTCTGTATCGAAGTACACCTGAACGGTGTCATTCTTCTTTCTGTTATCACCACTTGTCGCAGGTATCAGGTTTTCTTTCAGTGTACCGTAGGCCTCTCTGATGCTGCCGTCTACCTTCTTGAAGTAGAACTTAACTATTCTCTGCTTCATAGCTGCTTTCAGCTTCATGTTAGCCCAAGCGCATTTCAACGCTTCACTCATAGAGAAACCGTTTCTCTTTACCAACTGCCATGCAAGGCTCATAATCTCGTGTAATACATTTCTTTTCATAATCGTGTGGGGTTAGTTGTTTTTTTACTATCTTTGTTTCGTGCATTTGTTACGTTTCTGATGCAAAGATACTTTATAATCCTAAAGTATCAAACAAATACTTTAGAATTATAAAGCAATAAACATTGTTTAACAATTTAAGGGATTAATACATTATTATATGAAGAAAGAGTATTCGATATTGATTAGTGTCGCATCGTTGTTACTTAGCGTAATAGCTGTGTGTGTATCGGTATGGAGGTCGCCTGAGTTGTCTTTTGACTATCAAGGTGTACTGGTAGGCGTGCTTTCGCTACTTGTAACGGTACTTGTAGGTTTCCAAATCTATAATTCAGTTGACGTTAATCGAAAAATGAACGAAATCGAAACAGTATCAAGAAATATTGCACGAATGGAATCGAGCAAGAGCATACATGCTACAAAGTCTTATATGCACACTCACGAAGGTATTGAAAACTATAGAGGGCATTTCGTTACTATCGCCATAGATGAGTTTATGATTGCACTACAAGAAGGAGTGTTAAGTGAAGACAACGACATGTTGGAAAAACCATATTATTATCTTGATACAATAATGAGAGAGAATAAAAACGGCTATCCAATCTTGAAAGGAGAGAAAGACAAGTACATAAGCATTTTATCTTCCGTACCGATTTACAAGGATGGAATGGGGAAGCTAATCAGGTTCATATCCATATCCGAAGAGACCGATTATCCCAATGATGGGCTAAATTGGAAGCCCAAGAATTGATTTTATAACCATTAGCTTGAACGCCTTGGACTTGCTGGTAAGGTCGTGTACAAAAAGCTCCGACAAGAATTGGCGCATTTTTTCAGAATCTTGCCGTTCCTTGCGAATTAAGGAAATTAATTCCTTCTTGGAATAATTCTCCAAAGGTCGATTAGGGTTGTTTGGGTTCCTGTCGCCATCCGAACAATATCTATTTCCAATATAAAGCATTGTGCGGAAGAATAACACTATTCCGACAAGCAGTGCCAAAATTCTAAACGATACGGCTGATAAGCAATTGATTAATTCGTCCATATTGAGCTCTTTGAATTTATGTGGTTATTATTGAGAAAACCATGTAAAACTTACTCGATAAGACGCTGGATATTCTGCATAGTCTTTCCTTTGTGGGTTTTCACCCCCTTTTCCTATGTAGGATTAAAGCTCCTCGCGTAAGTTCGCTGTTCTATCCCGGTCGCCCATTAACAAGGATAGGCGGATTCTCCCGTGTTTCGCTTCACTTGCAAGCTGCGTACACATCGGGATTTAGTCTGCGTCCTACTATTTGCATTCCCTCCGAGTAGGTTTGGCTGCGTTGCCCGGCGATATTCTCAAATGAATAACTGCAACGCAGGGACAAAAGAAGTCCCGTAATAGGTAGGAGCTACTACGGGATTCTGATATATTAAACTTCCGGAAGGGAAATGTTTAACCAATGTTGAGGTAACAGCTCCTACTTGTTACGGATGCAAAGATACTTTATAATTTTAAAGTATCAAGTAAAACGCTTTAAAATTATGGGAATTATTGAAAGATTCTTTGAAAGCATTGAAAAAGCAGGTATTACTTCGTATGAAATAGAAAAAAAATATGGAGTAAAATCTGCGCAGTCAAAATTATCTCAATTAAAAGAAGGAAAGACTAAAGGAGGAAAAGAAAAAATGCTTCCTTCGGATTTACTATCTGCTGTCTGTTCTGCAAGGGAGGATATTAATCCGGATTACATTCTTACTGGAAGGGGTACACCGTTGCGAACAGGAGTAACGCAGGTATTCCATCCTAAGTATGTTGAAAAAATAGAAGAAGAGTGTAAGATAACTCTTTATGATGTAGAAGCTGCTGCAAATTTAAAAACTCTTTTTGATAATAAAGATCAGAATATCCTTGGACAAATCAATATTCCAAATATTCCAAAATGTGATGGGGCGGTATATGTCAAAGGGGATTCCATGTATCCATTACTTAAATCTGGTGACATCGTTGCATATAAGGAAGTCCCTTTAGAAATGAGTCATATTTTCTTTGGAGAAATGTATCTTGTATCAATTGATTTGGATGGTGACGAGTACCTTACCGTAAAGTATGTTCAGCATTCTGAAAAAGGTGAAGACTGGATAAAACTGGTAAGTTACAATCAAAACCATCAACCAAAAGATTTTCCATTATCTTCTGTAAGAGCTATGGCCTTAGTAAAATTGAGTATTAGAATGAACACAATGAAATAACGAGATTAAATTACATAAACTAATCCAATAATGTTATGAAGAAAACATTTTTACCTTTATTTGCTTTAACCATTTGTCTTGCTTCGTGCTCAAAAGAAGATGGTAATTTAACAACGGAACAAATCAAGCCATTGCCACAATTAGATAATATAAGTCTAAATTACCATAATTCAGACCAAGAAATAGAGCTGACAAGGGATATTGAAAAAGAAGGAGCAATATTAACAGTTAAAGATGATTCCTATTGGATTTCAAAGTTAAAATTAAACGGAAACAAAATTACATTTACAGCTTTAGAAAATCAAGATATAGAAGTAGGACACAGGTTTGATACGATTCTTATATCTATTAACAATGTAAGAATTGGAAGTATCTGTGTTTCACAAGCAAGAAAGCCAATAAGCCCAGAACGTCTTCAGTGGGCAGTGTCTAATGCAATGTATAGACATAAAGCGTTATGCGAGTCTGGATTGTCTGGGAAAGAAATAACCCAAGCAATATACGACCTCGAAAAAACAACAAATGGTCAGGATTCTTATAAGAATTATCCTGCTTTCGCATATTGTATCGAAATGAATCACGACCCGGAGAATAACATGGAATGGCATCTGCCGTCATTAGATGAAATGAGAGCTTACGCACAAGGGCAATCATATATAAACACACCTTTGGAGAAGCACAACTATTGGTGGAGTGCAACAGAAAACAGCCTTAACGGAAACGCTTATAATCTTTACTCGGAAAGTACTGCATCAAGAGGTGCCGTAGATAAAGGAGGAGACTGGTGGGTTATGGCATTCAGAAATGGGAAAATGGAGGAATAGCCATGAATAAGACGCTACTATTTGCACTATTCTTATCACTTACAAGTTGCGGAAGTAATAAGCCATCGCAGGAACAGAAAGACAAAGCAGACAGATACGTCCAAAGTCTCGTGGATGCCGACATAGGAATCTACAAAGGAGAACTGACCGACGCCAACTTCCTCATCCTTGCCGTGGATGCATACTCAGGGGCGAATTTCGATGCCTATGCACACACCTATCTCGAAGAGGCGCAAAGCAAAGGACTAGAAATAAAAGGAGTCTACATTGTAGATATTAAGAACTGTCAGTTCGGTGACGGATGGGTATCTGGGGATAGAATAGGAAAAGCATTCAAATAAATTAAGCCGAAGGTCAATCCTCCGGCTTTTCTTTTGTATAGAAACTCCAATCAAATAAATCTATGAGTTTCCGGTTTGCTTCCCACAAGGGCTTAAAGTCCTTTTCAATATAAACCCTTGCAAGAGCCAATTTCGGATCACTATGATTAAGCATTTCATCCACACGTGCAATATCTATTCCTAATCTGTTGGCACAAATGGATGCCATTGAGTGCCGAGCATAATAGAAATTCAAGTCAGGTACACCAATCGTCTGCCCCACCTTCTTCAAACCCAAATTTATCGCCTTGTTGAAATCATCGGCCGACACATACTTCTCAGAAAATGAGAACACACGGTCTTTCCCCTTATATCTATCAAATAAAGAAGCGATCTCAGGCTCCACTTTTACCTGTATGAAAGCATTATCCTTCCGCCTTCCTTTCGTTTTTTTCCGCTCATAGGATATAATCCCATCCTCGAAGCCAATGAGATCATACATATCAGCAGAATTTATCCCCATGAGTGCGAATGATAAAAGAAACACGTCTTTCGCCATATTCAACTGATAGTATGGGCTCCCATTCCGGAAGTATGGAAGGTCTATAATCTCCTGAATCTGCTCGACGGTGAGGACACGGGAAGCAGTCTGAATATTCTCTGGCATGGTATATCTATTAAAAGGAGAAAGAGGTATTCGTATCAGTCCGGCTTCGTCATCATTATACTCATACTTTGCCTGATTGAACACAGCTTTGAGGACAGTCATGTACAACTTTATGGCATTATTCTTTTTCGTCTGACCTTTAGATAACAATGGAGAGCTGCTTTTATTCACACCTCTCATGGACGGTTCACTTCTCAGAAATCTTTCATAGTTTTTTAGAAATGATACAGTGACCATATTTACATCAAGACTACCACCAGCAAATCTCTCCAATGCGTTCATCGCCACGCGATAGGTATGTGCACTTCCCTCACGGCCATTCCGCTCCATATCATCAGCACATTTCCTTCCGTATGCAATTATATCAAGGGAAAAGACTTCGTCTTCTTGAATATAACTTACTACCTGATCAATATTCCACTTTTCAGCACACACACCGGCCTTGGCCAGTTTTCTACGATAAGATAAAATCAGTTCATCCATCAGATCGATAACCGCCTGATTCTTGATTCTGATTTTCTCAACACCACCCTCTTTCTTCTTTGTGATATCAGAAGAAGAAACATATTGTGATGTCCGTATGTATTTTGATTTTCTGTCCTGAGTAACACGTATCTTTACATTATATGTTCCATCCTCTCTTTTCTGGTGAGGAAAAACAACGACCTTGAATGTAGCCATATTTTCGTAAAACAATCGTAAAACTTATGTCCACAAAAATAGGATAAATCCACGGATAATAAAGAACCTTAAATTCAATTTTTATTTGGAATATGCGTTCAGGAAGCTACAGAAGGGATTTTTCATATTTTCCCAGTTTTTCTTTCGGATAATTAAAAATATCTTCTTAGCTTTGTCAGTGAATATTTGTTATTTTATACACAAATACCCATGCTAAGTAAAAATAAAATTAAATATATCCGTTCGCTGGAATTAAAAAAGAACCGGAAAGAAGAACATGCCTTTCTGGCAGAAGGGAACAAGTTAGTAAACGATTTAATCAACCACTTTTCATGCCAGTTGCTGGTTGCTACCAAAGAATGGCTGCAAAGTCATCCCCATCTGCAAGCAGCCGAAATAATAGAAGTTACTCATGAAGAACTTTCACGAGCCAGTCTGCTAAAAACCCCGCAGGAAGTTCTTGCCGTTTTCGAGCAACCTCATTACGAATTCGATGCAAACGTAACAGACCAGTCTTTATGTTTGGCCTTAGATGATGTACAAGATCCCGGAAATTTAGGAACAATCATCCGCATTGCCGACTGGTTTGGAATAGAGCATATCTTCTGTTCTTCCGGAACTGCTGATGTATACAATCCTAAAACCATACAAGCTACAATGGGAGCAATAGCACGTGTCAAATTGCATTATTGCAATTTACCTGATTTTTTAAAAAGTGCTTCTCAAAAGAATACCCCTATTTTCGGAACATTTCTTGATGGAGAAAATATATATACCCAAGAATTACCTGCCAATGGAATTATCATCATGGGGAATGAAGGCAATGGCATAAGCAAACAAATAGCAGAAATGGTTACTCACCGCATACTCATTCCCAATTACCCACAAGGATGTGAAACAAGTGAATCATTGAATGTTGCAGTAGCTACTGCCATAGTCTGTGCCGAATTTAGAAGAAGAACTGCCTGGTCATCCTCATTTTAATAACATAATACGACTGTTTCCGGCAAATTCCATTAAAGAAACATTAAACGGATATATCCAGTATGCACGGAGCGTAGTTTCACAAACAGGAATTTTGCTTATACGCTTTTTGAATTCAGAAAAATTCTCTTCCGGATTTTTCCATATCGGACAAGGAGAAAGTACGACCAATCCGGGAAGCCATTCGGTAGCAGAGATTTCTTCTGTAAACGGATAAAGCTTGCTTACTCTCCTATCTTCTTCAAGCTCTAAAACTTGGGAAGATTTTATTTCGGCTGTAAGCAAGCTATATACTCTGTGCGTAGCAAAACGTTTCATTTCCGATTTTCAATTTTTCTCATGGGCTGCATGATTGCTTTCTCCTGAAGTCTTACCTTCTTGCTCTCTGTATCCGGAAGGTCAACTTTTTGGATAGTATCGGCAACCTGCTCTTGTTCTTTCTCCATATTATGATAACGGGTCAGATGAATATCGTCAATCAGCACACTACTCTTAGGATTTTTCTCATCTGTGTAATATACAAACCCACTGATACTACGAATGGTGAAAGCAGAATCGGCACGGACATACAAACGCTGTTTACCTGAACTAGATACTATACGAGTCAGCCCTTGCACACTATCATTGTCAAAGTAAAAGTTCAATGCCATTACAGCTTTTCCAGAAGGACGTCCATTTTTCGGCATAAAATGAAAATCAGCAGTCAGCTCCATTGCATCGTGCGGCTTGAAGGTTGTGTCAGCTTTCAAATCAAACATCAGTTTATTTGTCAGAACTGAAGCAGAAAGCCAATATAATGTCCGGTCTTGCCATACATCTACTGTATCTCCCGACATAGAAACATCAATCTGGTTATCACGTTTAGCTACTTGCACCTTCATATGTTTCTCTTCATTTTCAAAACGCTTTTGCAGGTTTTGATAAATCGTTGCCAGCTGGTCACTATTACGAGTATACCACACCATAGACGAGTCAAACTCCTCTTCCGTCACATGATGCTTCTGAAAAACATACTTAAAATAAGCGTCTTTTTTGTAGTTTTCCGTATACGAAACAGAGCTACTCATCGTAGAAGCTAAATGATAATCGTACAGCAGACTTTCCATTGCATCCGGCTGGATAATATCTTCCGGAATCTTCTTGCCACAACCTGCCATACCTGGCAGAAAAGCAGCAACTAACAACCAACTAGCTTGTTTTTTCATTGTTTTATTTCTTTGGAGTCTTTAGGATGAGTACCATTGCCCAGATAACTGCTATAAAAAATAAGCAAGCTGATAATGCCACAACTAATTGCTGCATCGGCAAAATTAAAGATCGGGCTAAAGAATATGAAACGTTCTCCTCCCCAGAAAGGCATCCATTCCGGCCAGTGAGTATCAATGATAGGGAAGTAAAACATATCCACCACTCTGCCATGAAGCCAGTCGGCGTAACCTTGCCCTACAGGAACCCATGACGCAATCTGATAATGAGTGCTCTCACTGAATATTTCACCATAACATACACAGTCGATGATATTACCTATTGCCCCTGCAAGAATAAATGCCAGACACACGACGTAACCGGTTTTCAGCTTCTCCTTCTGAGTCGTAATTTTATGCAGATACCAGGTAATTAATACGACAGCCACGATACGGAATAAAGTAAGAAACAATTTCGGCAGTACTTCCATGCCGAAAGCCATTCCGTTGTTTTCCGTAAAGTATATATAAAACCAGTCAGTTACATGGATATTCTCATGCAGATACATATGAGTTTTTATCCATATCTTTATTACCTGATCAATCAGCAAAACCGCAAAAACTATCAAAGCCGCCAGGCGTCCTTGTGTCAAAAATTTCTTCATAAATACCTATATACATTAACATATTTGTCACTCAGACAGGCATAATATGGTCTCTCTCCACTCATTTTACCTGTCTGAATGACAAATCTATCATCAAATTATTTCTTGCCCTGCTGCTTTGCTTCGATACTTAGTGTAGCATGAGGTACAGCACGGAGTCTTTCTGCCGGAATAAGTTTTCCTGTTTCACGACAGATACCGTAAGTTTTGTTCTCAATGCGCACCAAAGCTGCACGCAGGTTTTGAATAAACTTCAGTTGGCGAGCAGCCAGACGAGTTGTTTCTTCCTTCGATAATGTATTGGCTCCTTCTTCCAAAACCTTGTAAGTAGGTGATGTATCATCAGTATCATTACCGTCGGTATTCATTATACTGCTCTTCAGTTTTTCATAGTCGCGTTCTGCGAGCTGAAGTTTTTCCATGATAATGGCACGGAACTCCTCGAGTTCAGCGTCAGAGTATCTCGTTTTTTCAGCCATAAGATTAAGTATTTAAAAGTTAATAATAGTCTAAGATATGTAATCCGCTGCGCTTGTCACTTCCGAAAAAGAATTTTCTTTAGCAAGTAGCGTAGCGCATTACATTCTTATTAGTTCAATATCACAATTTTGTAACTTTCACATAAAGTGAGAAGTCATCGAAATTCAGTTCTGTTCCATCAGCAACTTCATCAGCCAGTGTCAGTGAATTTGCCAATACCTGGTTACAAATATAAGTATTATATTCGTTTACAGCACCATCCGTGTCAGGATTTTTAGATAAGACAATATTTATCTTATCAGTTATTTCAAAACCACTACTTTTACGTATATTCTGAATTCTGTTCACCAGTTCACGGGCAATACCTTCACGCTTCAACTCTTCTGTAACAGTTACTTCCAAAGCCACAGTCAGCTTACCTTCATTGGCAACCAACCAACCTGGTATATCTTCACTGAATATTTCTACATCAGTAGCTTCTACAACTGCTTCTCCACCATCGAGCTGGAATGTATACTTACCGTTCTTTTCAAGTTCGGCAATAGCCTCCTGGCTCATTTCAGAAACAGCAGCTGCCACAGCTTTCATCTGTTTACCAAATTTCGGACCAAGTTTCTTGAAGTCACATTTTACCTTCTTCACCAATACTCCTGAAGCACCTTCCACAAAGCGAACTTCTTTCACGTTCACCTCGCTCATGATAAGATCCTTCACAGCTTCGATATGACGCTTCTGATCTTCATCAACTACCGGGATCATAATACATTGCAGCGGCTGACGAACCTTGATATTCACTTTACGACGCAAAGCCAATACCATAGATGTTACATCTTGTGCCATCTGCATACGTGCCTCAAGTTCTGTATTAATCAGGCTCTCGTCTGCAACCGGGAAGTTAGCAAGGTGTACAGAAACGACATTATCACGTCCTGTCACGCTAATTAAGTCCATATACAAACGGTCTGCATAGAACGGAGCAATCGGCGCCATCAATTTGGCAACAGTTTCCAGACAGGTATAAAGAGTCTGGTAAGCAGAAAGCTTGTCAGCCGACATACTGCTTCCCCAGAAACGTTTACGATTCAAACGAACATACCAGTTACTCAAATTGTCGTTTACGAAGTCAGTAATCAAACGGCCAGCCTTAGTCGGTTCATAATCGTTATAGCAAGCATCTACATCCTTAATCAAAGAATTGAGTAAAGACAATATCCAACGATCGATTTCTGGACGTTCAGCAACCGGAACATCAGCTTCTGCATATGTAAATCCGTCAACATTTGCATACAATGCAAAGAACGAATATGTATTATACAATGTACCAAAGAACTTACGACGCACTTCGTCTACTCCATCTGTATCGAATTTCAAGTTATCCCATGGTGATGAGTTGGTTATCATATACCAACGCAACGGATCTGAACCGAATTTTTCGATAGCACCGAACGGATCGACAGCATTACCCAAACGTTTGGACATCTTGTTTCCATTCTTATCGAGCACAAGACCATTAGAGATTACATTCTTGTAAGCCACGCTGTCGAATACCATCGTAGCGATAGCATGCAGAGTAAAGAACCATCCACGAGTTTGGTCCACACCTTCAGCGATAAAGTCGGCAGGATAATAAGAACGGTTATCAACGATTTCCTTGTTTTCGAACGGATAATGCAACTGAGCATAAGGCATTGCACCTGAATCGAACCAAACGTCTATCAAATCGCTTTCACGCTTCATCGGCTTGCCACTGGCAGAAACCAATACGATGTCATCTACATACGGACGATGCAAATCAATCTTATCATAGTTTTCCTTACTATACTCACCCGGAACGAAACCAAGTTTCTTATAAGGATTCTCTGCCATAAATCCGGCAGCAACAGATTTTTCGATTTCATTGTAGAGTTCTTCTACCGAACCAATACAAAGTTCTTCTCCTTCTTCACTGCGCCAGATAGGAAGCGGAGTTCCCCAATAACGAGAACGGCTCAAGTTCCAGTCATTCAAGTTTTCCAGCCATTTACCGAAACGTCCTGTTCCAGTAGATTCCGGTTTCCAGTTGATAGTTTTGTTTAATTCTATCATGCGGTCTTTGGCTGCAGTAGAACGGATAAACCAGCTGTCGAGTGGATAATAAAGCACCGGCTTATCAGTACGCCAGCAGTGTGGGTAATTGTGCACATGCTTCTCCATCTTGAATGCAAGTCCAGATTGTTTCAGCATCATGCAAATATATACATCAAGTGATTCAGCAGCCTGAGCAGCTTTTTCATCATACTTGCCATCCACAGTAAACTGAGGATCGTATGCATTCTTCACCCAGCGTCCCTGATATTCCTTGTATTTTTCTACATCGATACATTCGTTTACAAATGTTTCGTCCAGTTCATCCATCAGATAGAACTTACCGGTCAGATCAACCATCGGGCGTGTTTCACCCTTCTTGTTAATCATAAACAGCGAAGGAATACCTGCTGCACGAGCTACATTAGCGTCGTCTGCACCAAAAGTAGGAGCAATATGTACGATACCAGTACCGTCTTCGGTAGTTACATAGTCACCCGGAATTACGCGGAAAGCCTTGTCAGAAGCTTCTTTCCAACTTCCGTCTTCCGCTGTTTCAACTGGTTTCACCCACGGAATAAGCTGTTCATATTCCATGCCGACCAGATCTGTTCCTTTATACTCACCTACTACTTTGAAAGGAATCAGCTTGTCGCCAGGTTTATAATCTTCCAGCGCCATGCCTTCTGCTTTTTTATTGAAATGAGCATAAAGCAGCGGCTTTGCAAGCACTACGGTTATCTTCTCTCCATTATATGCATTGTAAGTCTGTACAGCTACATAATCAATCTTCGGGCCCACACACAGAGCTGTATTCGAAGGCAATGTCCACGGAGTAGTTGTCCATGCGATGAAATAAGGTGTACCCCACTCTGCCATCTCAGGCTTTGGATTTTTCATCTTGAACTGACCTACTACAGTCAGATCCTTCACATCACGATAACATCCCGGCTGATTCAGCTCGTGAGAGCTCAATCCTGTACCTGCGGCAGGTGAGTATGGCTGAATGGTATAGCCTTTATACAACAATCCTTTGCCATAAAGCTGTTTGAGCAGCCACCACAATGTTTCGATATAACGGTTATCATAAGTAATATATGGATTTTCGAGATCCACCCAGTATCCCATCTTATGAGTCAGGTCAGTCCATTCTTTTGTAAACTTCATGACATCTGTACGGCAGTGTTTATTATATTCTGCCACAGAAATGGTTTTACCGATATCCTCTTTCGTAATGCCCAAAGCTTTTTCTACGCCCAGTTCCACCGGCAAGCCGTGGGTATCCCAGCCAGCCTTACGCTTAACCTGAAAACCTTTCATCGTTTTGAAGCGACAGAATGTATCCTTAATGGTACGAGCCATCACGTGGTGAATACCCGGCATACCATTTGCCGAGGGAGGACCTTCGTAAAATACGAAAGACGGATGTCCCTCACGTTCTGTCATACTGCGGGAGAAAACATCATTTTCATCCCATTTCTTCAGCACTTCCTTGTTCACCTCAGAAAGGTTGAGCTGCGAATACTCAGTAAATTTTTTGCTCATAATTATGTTGTTTTTATCTTGCTTCTTTTTATCACCAGGACATATCTGTCCTAAAATTAGGTTGCAAATTTATAAGAAAATTAGATATATGGAAAACTTTTTAAACTAATATTCACATAAACAAGATTACAGTCCTACTCCGGTTTCATCCAAATTTATTTTCAGCAACAAAAGAAAACAGGCGAAACAATGAGTAGAAATAATACTTAACTTTGCCTGGTTTCTCACAGAACCAGATAAACACAAAAAACAAACAAGCATATGAACGCAATCGTAACGCAAATGATTATCCTCTTCATACTGGTGGTCGTCGGATATATCATAAGCAAGAAAAAAATGATGGATGCGGATTTCGACCGCAAATTATCTGTTTTTGTCATCAATGTAGCATGTCCCTGTCTGATACTTTCATCGGTAATGGGCGACACTCTTCCCGACAAGCATTTTATAATACCTTTACTTATTGTCGGATTTGCTACTTATGTAATCCTGATAGGCGCCGGCTTTCTGCTGCCACACTATCTTCCCATAAAGGCAACCGACCGAGGTATCTATAGTTTTATGCTGGCCTTTGGGAATGTAGGATTTATCGGCTACCCTATTGTAGCCTCTATTTTCGGAGCTAATGCTGTATTCTACGCCAGCATTCTTAATTTTCCCAGCACCTTGCTGATATTTGTTTTCGGTACACTTTTTATTTCGGGTGATCAAGGGAAAATGAAATTTAAATGGGATACATTATATTGTCCTGCCATGATAGCCTCGTATCTTTCCATCCTGATCGTAGCTACCGGATGGATTCCTCCCAAAGTTATCAGTACGCCGCTTACTTTACTTGGAAATATGACCGTTCCTTCTGCTCTACTTATCATTGGCTCTTCCATAGCACAGATACCTATCCGCCGAATGTTAGGTACGTCCAATATCTATATAACAGCAATCTTACGCCTGTTCGCAATTCCTCTTCTCATTTTATACCTATCACGGCTATGCCATGTCGAACCAACCATTGCCAATATCAATGTAATTCTGGCAGCCATGCCCGTTGCTTCTTATGGAACATTATTTTGTATACAATACGAAAAAGGAGAAACTATCATGGCACAAGGTACATTTATAACAACACTGCTATCAGTTTTAACGATCCCGCTTCTTACCCTCTTTCTATAAAAAAGTATCATCTACTGAAAAAAGAAGATTACTTTAATTGTCAAAACAAGACATAAAAAAAATGAGAAAGCATCGCAAAGTAATGCGCTCACACTTCGCGATGCTTCTCACTTTATACACCTTTAAACAAAATGAACTTTTAGTTCTTTATTACTTACGAGCTTCTGCAATATACCCTAAAGCTTCCTTACATTTTTCTGTAACATAAGCCCAGTCTTCTGCAGCAACTTTATCTTTAGGGAACAATTTAGAACCCATTCCCACGCAGAATACACCTGCCTTAATCCAAGAAGTCAGATTTTCCTGAGTAGGTTCTACTCCACCTGTAACCATCAGCTTAGACCATGGCATCGGAGCAAGCATACCTTTTACCAGCTTCGGACCAAGAACATCACCCGGGAAGATTTTACACAAATCACATCCCAGTTCCTGAGCGAAACCAACTTCTGATACGCTTCCGCAACCCGGAGTATAAGCTACAAGGCGACGGTTACATACTTTTGCAATTTCGGGGTTGAACAATGGACCAACTACAAAGTTAGCTCCCAGCTGAATGTACAAAGCAGCAGTAGCAGGATCAACAACAGAACCTACTCCCATTGCCATTTCCGGACATTCTTTTGCTGCAAATTTTACAACTTCAGCAAATACTTCGTGAGCAAAGTCACCACGGTTTGTAAATTCGAAAGCACGAACACCACCGTCATAACAAGCCTTAACTACTTTTTTTGCGATTTCTGCATCCTTATGATAAAATACAGGAACCATACCTGTTGAACCAATCTTGTTCAACACCGCGATTTTGTCAAATTTTGCCATTTTATTTATAACCTAATATTTCCTAACTGAATAAATTATCTCTGAACACGTCCGCTAGCATCACCACCTGCCAAAGCTTCAACTTCTTCAACAGAAACCAAGTTGAAGTCACCATTGATAGTATGCTTCAAAGCAGAAGCAGCTACAGCGAATTCCAAAGCTTCACCCTGGTTAGGTTTAGTCAACAATCCGTGAATAATACCACCAGAGAATGAATCACCACCACCTACACGGTCAATAATCGGATTGATATCGTAACGCTTAGAAGTATAGAATTCTTCACCGTTGTAAATCATAGCTTTCCAGCCATTGTGAGTAGCAGAGAACGATTCACGCAATGTAGAAATAACATATTTGAATCCGAATTCCTTAGCCATTGCTGTAAAGATACCTTTGTAGCCTTCAGCATCAGTTTTACCACCTTCAACGTCTGCATCAGGTTTAAAGCCAAGACAAAGTTCAGCATCTTCTTCATTACCGATACATACATCTACATATTGCATCAATGGGCGCATAATAGACTGAGCTTTTTCTTTTGTCCAAAGTTTCTTACGGAAGTTCAAGTCTACAGAAACTGTTACTCCATGGCGTTTTGCAGCCTCACAAGCCAGTTTAGTAAGTTCAGCAGCCTTATCAGAGATGGCTGGAGTAATACCAGACCAGTGGAACCAGTCAGCTCCTTCCATGATAGCATCAAAATCGAAATCACACGGATCAGCTTCTGCGATAGCCGAGTGAGCACGGTCATAAATAACCTTGCTAGGACGCATAGAAGCACCTGTTTCCAAATAATAAATACCTACACGATCACCACCACGAGCAATAAAATCTGTCTTAACACCATACTTACGTAAAGCGTTTACTGCTGATTGACCGATTTCATGCTTCGGCAGCTTTGTTACGAAGTATGCATCGTGGCCGTAATTGGCGCAGCTAACAGCAACATTTGCTTCACCACCACCGTATACAACATCAAAGTTATCAGACTGCACGAAACGGGTATTTCCCGGAGTTGACAATCTCAACATGATCTCACCTAAAGTAACAATTTTTCCCATTGTAGATAAATTTTATACTATTTATAATAAGTTTGATAATCTTACCGTCAAAGTGGATATCACATGTTCGCGTCTTCATAGATTAAATAAACAATATCCTCTTTGTGTACGCACACAAAGGTACGAGTTATTTTTTAAATAACAAAAAAAGTTATATATTTGTATCGAAAAATTTTTTCTTCATCAATTAAGAAAGACCTCCTATATAAATAAGGTATATAGATATGGATAAACAAGTAGAACGTATTCGTATAAAAGATATAGCCCAGATGGCGGAAGTGTCAGTCGGGACAGTAGACAGAGTTCTTCACGGGCGAACCGGCGTTTCGGAAGCAAGTCGCAAGAAGGTAGAAAACATCCTTAAGCAACTTGACTACCAACCCAACATGTATGCCAGCGCACTGGCGTCAAATAAAAAATATATTTTTGCCTGTTTATTGCCTCTCCATGCAAAAGGCGACTATTGGGTGGATGTAGAAAATGGCATGTATCAGGCAATGAAGGCTTTTTCCGATTTCAACATTTCATTACATATTGATTATTACGACCAATACGAATTCGGTTCTTTCGTATCCGCCGGCAACCGCCTGCTGGCAATGAACCCAGACGGATTGATTCTATCTCCGACAATTGAAACGGAAACAACCCAAATTGTAAGCAAGCTTCAAATATTAAATATACCTTATATATTTATAGATTCGAATATACCTCATCTGAATCCACTGGCTTTTTACGGACAACACGCTAAGCAAAGTGGGTATTTCGCCGCACGCATGGTAAAAATGCTGATACAAGACAGCAAAGAACTGATTATCTTCCGGCAAATAAACGAAGGCAGATTAGGTTCAAACCAGCAGTTACACCGTGAGGAAGGATTTTATGCATATATGAAAGAACACCATCCTGATTTGAAGATGTGGGAATTGAATCTATATGCCAAACAGCCAGGAGAAGACGAGGCTATACTGGATGATTTCTTCCAAAAGCATCCAGGTATATCATATGGAATCACATTCAACTCGAAAGCCTATATCATTGGAGAATATATATTGAGACACAAAAGACACGATTTCCACTTAATGGGTTACGATTTACTGACCAGAAATGTAGCCTGTCTGCGCGAAGGCGTGATAGACTTCCTTATCGCACAGCAACCTACTCTACAGGGATATAGCAGCGTAGAAAGTTTATGCAATCATCTTATCTTAAAGAAAAAAGTAAAAGAATGCAACTATATGCCAATCAACCTGCTGACAATAGAGAATATAGATTTCTACCTGGATGCAAACAGGAACAATAACTAACATATAATTTATGGAAACAACTTATCTAAAAATTAACCCGGCAGACAACGTTGCTGTCGCTATCACTCCCCTGAAAGCTGGAGAAACTATCCAGATTGACGGACAGGAGATTACTTTAAAAACAGATATTCCAGCCGGACACAAAGTAACACTGCAAGATTTCAATGAAGGTGACAATATTGTAAAATACGGTTATCCTATCGGACATGCCATCAAACATGTACCTCAGGGAAGCTGGATTTGCGAGAAAGAAATAAAAACCAACCTTGCCGGATTGCTGGACTATACGTACAATCCGGTTGAGGTTTCACTGGATATTCCGCAGGAAAATCTTACATTCAAAGGATATCGTCGTAAAAACGGAGATGTAGGTATTCGTAATGAAATCTGGATCATCCCGACAGTGGGCTGCGTAAACGGTATCGTGAACCAGCTTGCAGAAGCTCTTCGCCGTGAAACAAAAGAAGAAGGAATCGATGCCATCATGGCTTTCCCTCATAATTACGGATGCTCTCAGTTGGGAGACGACCATGAAAATACGAAGAAAATCCTACGCGACATGGTACTCCATCCCAATGCCGGAGCTGTATTGGTCGTAGGTTTGGGATGCGAAAACAACCAGCCTGACATTTTCCGTGAATTTATCGGTGAGTACGACGAAGACAGAATCAAGTTTATGGTAGCTCAAAAGGTAGACGATGAATTTGAGGAAGGTATGAAAATTTTGCGTGACTTATATGCAAAATGTAAACAGGATGTACGCACCGACATTCCACTGTCAGAACTGCGTGTCGGATTAAAGTGTGGTGGCTCAGACGGCTTCTCAGGTATTACAGCCAATCCGTTGCTGGGAATGTTCTCAGACTTCCTCATCGCACAAGGAGGAACATCCGTACTGACTGAAGTTCCTGAAATGTTTGGAGCAGAAACAATCCTGATGAATCGCTGCAAGACTCCGGAGCTGTTCGAAAAGACTGTACATCTTATCAACGACTTTAAGGAATACTTCCTTTCACACGGAGAACCAGTGGGCGAAAATCCGTCACCGGGAAATAAGGCAGGTGGTATTTCTACTCTTGAAGAAAAAGCATTGGGCTGCACACAGAAATGTGGAAAGAGTTACGTATCAGGAGTAATGCCTTACGGAGAACGTTTGCAGACAAAAGGATTGAATCTGCTTTCTGCTCCGGGAAATGACCTGGTTGCAGCTACCGCTCTCGCTTCTTGCGGATGCCACATGGTATTGTTTACCACCGGACGCGGTACACCATTCGGTACTTACGTACCAACCATGAAGATTTCTACCAATTCTCGTCTGGCAGCTCACAAACCGGGATGGATTGACTTCAATGCCGGAGTTATTGTAGAAAACGAGCCTATGACTGTTACATGCAAACGATTCATCGACTACGTTATCAAAGTAGCCAGTGGAGAATGGGTTAACAATGAAAAGAAAGGTTACCGCGAAATTGCAATATTCAAGACTGGGGTAACTTTATAATAACAACATTTTTCTTCCCGAAGCCTGAATAATAAAATAAAATGTCATCAGGCACTAAGGAACACAGCAAGGAATCTCTGAGAACACACCATACAATTTTCAGAGATTCCTTTATATAATTTAAGGTAGATACATCAATTTTTATGGACTTAAACAAACTGACTCCCATTATCAACAAGCCCAACGGCTGGGCACTGATGCCTTTAGTGGTATTTCTTTGTCTTTATCTGGTGACTTCACTTATTGTCAACGATTTCTACAAAGTACCTATCACCGTAGCATTTCTGGTAGCCTCTGTCTACGCCGTGGCAACGACAAAAGGATTAAGCCTCAACGACCGCATACTTCAATATTCATCAGGAGCAGCAAACAAAAATATCATGCTGATGCTCTGGATATTTATTCTGGCCGGAGCCTTTGCCCAGTCGGCCAAAGCCATGGGAGCCATAGATGCAACCGTAAATCTGACGCTTCTACTACTGCCTGACAATCTGCTGCTGGCAGGAATTTTTCTGGCTTCCTGTTTCATATCATTGTCTATCGGTACATCGGTGGGAACAATCGTGGCCCTTACGCCGGTTGCGGCGGGTATTGCCATGAAGACAGATGTAAGTCTGCCGTTCATGACAGCTCTCGTCATAGGAGGAGCTTTTTTCGGTGATAATCTTTCTTTTATTTCCGATACTACGATAGCCGCAACACGTACACAAGGTTGCGTAATGCGCGACAAGTTTCGGGTAAATTTCCTGATTGCCGTTCCTGCTGCCCTGCTTGTATTTATCTATTATATCATATATGGTACGCAAGTAGAGTCAGCAAGTGAAATACATGCGATAGAATGGGGCAAAGTTATCCCCTACCTCATCGTCCTGGGTACAGCTATTGCCGGTATGAATGTAACTCTGGTCCTACTCCTTGGAGTACTTTCAACAGGTATCATAGGTTGTATATATGGAAGCTTCGACCTTTTCGGATGGTTTGCTTCCATGGGTGAAGGCATCACCGGAATGGGAGAACTTATCATCATTACATTAATGGCAGGAGGCATGCTTGAGCTGATTCGCTTCAACGGAGGTGTAGATTATATTCTGCATCATCTGACTCGCCATGTAAGCAACAAGAGAGGAGCCGAACTTAGTATTGCCGCATTAGTCAGCTTAGCCAATTTCTGTACAGCCAACAATACGATAGCCATTATTACTGTCGGACCTCTAGCCAACAACATAGCCGAACAATTCAGGGTAGACAAACGAAAAAGTGCCAGTATTCTCGATACTTTTTCATGCGTCGTACAAGGCCTTATTCCTTATGGAGCACAAATGCTGATAGCAGCCGAACTGACAAAATTATCCCCTATCAGTATCATTGGCTATCTGTACTACCCTATAATATTAGGAATAGTAGCTCTGCTAAGCATCCTTTTACGCTACCCTAAACGGTATTCGTAAGCAGTGAAATCAAGAAAAAGATTATTTTTCTTACAAAAAACTGGGCAATTTATTTGCAGGAATAAAAAAAAGTAGTACCTTTGCACTCGCAATCGAGAGAGATAGCAAATAAAAAAATAATGGTGCGTTAGTTCAGTTGGTTAGAATACATGCCTGTCACGCATGGGGTCACGGGTTCGAGTCCCGTACGCACCGCTTAATTAAGGATGGTTCCGTAGCTCAGCTGGATAGAGCAACGCCCTTCTAAGGCGTGGGTCCTGCGTTCGAATCGCAGCGGAATCACAAGGTAAAACCGCAAACGTTTAGCTATCAAACGATTGCGGTTTTCTTATTTCTAATTTGCACAACATTTGCACAACTTGTATTGCCCATGTCTGTTAGGGATTCTTAATAGTACATTTATACTATCTGGTTTCTGTAGGATGGTATTCCTGTTGATGAAAGCCATAGGTCAAAAATGACCATTGGTAAAAATCAATTGTTTTGCTCGTTTTTCGCTCGTTTTTCCAGTTCCACGCACGCACGTTTTTAATGGTTCAGATTCTTTAGTTCTCTTTGCGCACGTGCGTGTATGGACTGTGTAAAATGTAACATTCTCGACCATTTGCGCACATGCGTGTACATGCGCATGTGAACACATCAGATAATTCACTTAATTACGCCTACACGCACGCACATGTAACACTTGATATAACTGATTTAATTGCTTTAATGCAGAAGAAGCGTAGAGAATTACTTTCTGTGTACCTCTATGACTTTTCCTAAATGATACACTATCGTCCAGAACGCATAAAGATTGCATCGTATCAAATGAGGTTCAAAAGAATATCCGGTAACTTCGACTATTGCAGTATCACGTTCTTTTGCGTAGCCGACCGCCAATGCTAGGTACTTGTACTTCTTCGGCATAAACGGGAAGTTTCCGTTATTGTAGTCGTCGATGAAATATTCTTTGCCCGATTCTGTAACTTCGGGATTGAGTACATATTTGCCGTTTTCATCCTTCAGCAAATACCGGTTGGCAGTGATACCTTCTTTGATTTCTCTGTACTCGGCTTTCTTCATGCCGGCAATAATCTCATCAAAATAAACTTGCTTGATAGGCAGATAAAGAGTTTCTTCTTTGTTCATAATCGTATTAGTCCGTAAATATATGAATTAACCCGGTAACATTTGTACCGGGCACAGGTTATTCTCCTAATGATTTTATGAGGTTGTCCGCATTGTTTAGCGTGGTAAGCATATCTTTGGCCTCTGTGTCAGAAATAAACTCACCTACCCAATTATCAATCACATAAGAAATAATTCTCTGTATGGCTGTTCTTTCTTTATTTGCATCATCTTCATATTGAAAGCGTTCGATCCAACCTTTTGCACTTTCAGATACTTCTACTTTAATTTTACTCATAACATTTATTACTTTGGTTCTACTTTTGATAATAATTCCATGTAAGTACTTAGACTGGTGAGAAGTCCAAAAGCCTCTTCTTTATCCAAATATCCGCATGCAGACTGGAGTACAATAAACGCCATAGTCTTACCTATGGTCGCTTGTTCTATCAATCTATCTTCATCATTAGAACCGAAACGGCTTACCCATTCTTGTACAGCTTCATTTACTACTGCTTTACTCATAAAACATATTCAATTTGCGGCAGGCAGTGTAAGTCATTGCCAGCCCGGTTATATTACTCAAACAAAATTCGCTATTGGTAGCCAGTAGCAGGATAATACCTACTACCAGCATGATGATATAGAGTTTCATTTTTCTTTTGATAATGCGGTTATCAATTCGTTATAGTTTACCAACGTATCAATGGCATCAAGCAATAACTTTTTCTCTTTCTCAGAGGCGTGTACTTGGTGCATTAGCATGATAATAGACATCGCATCACATATCGCAGCTTTAAAAGCCGTCGTATCATTATCTTCACCTCTAAGGGCATTTATCAGAATCTCGGCATCTTTACTTAGAAACATAGTTTTCAGGGTTTAGGCGGTTCTTTATTTCTTTATCACTCTCATCAATAGCACAAGCAGATATAATGCTACTTGTTAAACTTGCGATCCGGCATATTACATCGCATAGTATTTCGTCCAACTCGTTGATGGATTCCATGTTTATACGCTTTTCGCTTCTTACTTCTTCTTGTTTTTTAAATACGCCTATCTCAGCTTTTGCTTCAGCTGCTGCTCTCATAGCACTTGCCAACTGTTCGTTAATCTCTAATGAAAAATACATTGTTCTATCTTTATGGCATGGTGTCCGTTTGATAGACACCATGCCGTGTTAATTATCCTATCTTTATCAAATTCGCTATTTTAAGGCTTCTGTACGCTTGTTTTTCATTGTCATAGTAAATTATAAGGCTTTCATTCTTTTTGCGCTCTGTGCCCTTTGTTTCGGGTATTAAGCCCTCTTTCAAAGTACCCCATGCAGTTCGTATTTCACCGTTCAACTTTGTGTATATAAACTTTACTACACCCTTCTTCAAAGCTGCTTTCAGTTTGAGGACTTTCCAAGCCTGCTTCATTGCATCAGCCATTGAAAAGCCGTACACCTTAACCAGCATCCAACTCTGCTTCATTAACTCTCTCATTTGATTTTTGAAATTCGTTGCCATAATCGTATATTTTATTAGTTTTTATACCCAAAATAATTTTCCCAAAAGTCGATTTCAGCCTCAAAAGAAGCGATGCACTCTGATTTGCTTTCTTCGTACATGGCGAATACTTCTGTTTCACTCATTGATAATACCTGTTGGTATTCTCTGCACATCTGGTTTAAATCTTCTTTTGTCATAAGGCTTAAATGTTATTGTTTAACTTTGATGCTACAAAGGTATAGTATTTTCTGTACCAAACAAAATAAATAGATAGAAAATACTATCTTATTAAGATTAATTAAGATAGCAAATACTATACCTTTCGCTAATAAAGCTAACTTTGCAATAAATAATCAATGAAATATGAGAATAAAAGAAGTTCTAAAAGAAAATGGCTGCACGCAACAGATGTTAGCTGATAAAATGAATGTGAGTTTGTCCGCTGTTAAACAAATGGTTTCTGCCGAATCATTAACGACATCTACACTTGAAAAGATTGCTACTGCCTTGAATGTTCCTATGTGGCAACTCTTTGCTTCACCGGAAGAAGTACAACCGAAGTCGGGAACAGCTTCCCTTACCTGCCCTCATTGTGGTAAGTCAATAACATTAAAAGCTGAGTGAGTATGAATACAAACGAAATAGATAAACTAAGCCTTGTAAAAGCTCATGCCTTGTTTGAGACGGGAGATATAGACAGTATCGAAGTAGGAACAATAAAGGGACTATGTGATATACACCGATATCTGTTTGACGGACTGTATATCTTTGCCGGAAAGATACGTACTTTGAATATATCAAAAGGTAACTTCCGGTTTGCTAATTGTATGTATCTTGATGTTATGCTGCCAGTAATAGAAAAGATGCCCGAAACAACATTCGATGAAATAGTAGCGAAGTACGTCGAAATGAACATAGCGCATCCTTTTATGGAAGGAAACGGTAGAACTATGCGCATTTGGTTGGATATGATATTAAAGAAGAATCTGGCAAAGGTTGTTGACTGGCGCAATGTAGACAAGCACCTGTATTTGCAAGCGATGGAGCGAAGCCCTATCAATGATTTAGAACTGCGTACGTTGTTGAATCAGGCACTTACCGATCAGATAAATGACCGAGAAGTAATATTCAAGGGGATTACACAATCTTACTATTATGAAGGTTATGAACCAGAATAATATATTTATCACCTTACTCTTATTTTAGATAAAAGATGGATAGAAATTTCAATCTCAAATACTCCGTCAAAGGTTTTTCAGATGCGAAAGTAGCTGAATACTTGGAAGAATTAAGAAATAGGATTGTAACCAATGATTACACAAGGTCGCTCATATTTATCAAATATGGGAAATTGAATGTATTGAATGGACTTAAATCTATAATATCAGAAATATGTAATTGTTTAATCATAGGTAATACACAGGCAGCTATCACTTTGACAAATCATCTTTTTGAAAATAGCTTGAAACAAACCTTGATAATATGGGATTCACAAGGCCGTCAATTTGACGATTCTAAACGGATAGATGAAACATTTAAAAATGAGGTCGAAACCTATGACGATAAGGATATTGAGCCTAATATTAATAATTGCAAGAGAAAAGGGTTAATTACCAAAGATGAAGCTAAAAGGTTAATAGAGCTGAAGAATATATACAGAAATTCTTTTTCTCATGCCTCTTATACAAAGTTGTTTAAAGATGCTTCTGCGGTTATGTACTCAGGAAGTTTGAAGAATCCAACAGAAGTAAAAGAAGAAACAACAGATATATCCAAAGTTCCATTTCTTTATCTATTAGCTCAGGAAAAATTTGCAAATGAAAATGCCCTGAGCTATTTTCTTGAAGTATATGAATTTATAGATAAAATGGATAAGAAACTGTTAGACTTATATCCAGAAGTAAAAGAGTTTGTATTACGACAAAGTAAAAATATTAAAAGTAAGTGATTATGGGAATAGCAAAAGAGCAATTATACGATAATCAACAAGAGGCGTTCTATGAATCGATGGCTGAACGCTTGGGAATAACATACGATGAAGTTGAAGAAATAGAGCCCCAAATTAATGAAAATACAGGTAATGACGAAGCTGTGTATGGTTATTACTTGACTTTTAAGGAGGATGCTCCGAGAGAAATTTTAGATAAAATCGAAGGATTAGATTCTAATGACTGGTATTGGATGGATATTTCTGAGGTGTATGATGTGTAGATACTAATTGAAAAGTGCGCTGTATTCTAATTGAAAAGAGCTCCATC
>ERZ809194.83-NODE-83-length-62141-cov-8.574155_pt1 | contig 62141 bp, 58 predicted proteins | sample MGYA00520517_ERZ809194 | MGnify/ENA primary metagenome ERZ809194 (study PRJEB31570, sample SAMEA3213003) | Homo sapiens | biome: human-gut; feature: human gut; material: fecal | place: Sweden | collected 2011 ... | reverse complement strand
AATATACTATGAAAAACGGAAAGTTTGTCGATGATTTTAATGATGCACTTTCTGAGCTATTTGCAGATGAAAATTTCAGCAACAGTATTTCTGAAATAGTAACCAACCAATCCGACGTTGCCAATTTAATGAAACAATTGAAAGAACCACTTAAAAAGTATGAAGAAGCATACTCCGTGTTAAAGGTATACTATGACAATTATTTAAAAATGACAAAAATCGTTATAAATCCAACTGGAAGTCTTAATACATTTTCAGAGGATTTTAATACCTATGATAATAATACGGGTGATTCATATAAAAAAATGAAACTATATTTAGATTAACAATCAGGAAGGAGATGCTATTTATGGGTAAAAATTTTTTTGATTATGAAGATGGCAATTTTGCTCGTTCAATCTCTGATAATATGGCAATAGATTCTGATGGAGATTTATTGATTCGAATGGGAGATAATATGGCTATGGATATGGATTCTGGAGAGTTGCACATTATATCTGGTTGGTCTAACGATGAAGATGACGATTAAAATAGCGGTGGCAGAGAGAAGGTAATCTCCCTTGCCGCCGCTTTTCGTTTAGCTATAAATTATAGCTTAATTTACGATTTCTATGGCTCTGTAGCAAATGTTATTCATCCATCTACCCACTCTAATTGATTTTCCTACAAATTCAATCATTCCGGCTGACTACAAAACAAAAGGGAAAAGCTACTTCCTTATGTAGCCTCTCCCTTATGCGCTTTTATGTTTTAACTTGTTAAAGATTTGTGTCAATATTTCAACTACAAGTTTTTCTTTCATGATAATGAGTACAAGACCATATACACCAAAGAACAAAATAGCTGAAATAACGAGTGTAATGAATACATGTAGATTTAATGCAGTCACCCAGAAAGATGCAAGTGATGCAATAATAATCGCAAGAATAATCTTTAAGTATTTTATATCACTAAAGGCTGTTTTGATTTCATTCTTTAACGCAATACACTGTACGACCATAACCGCAAATTCTGCAAGTAATGTACCAATTGCAGCACCACTTGATTGATATACTGGAATCAATAATGCATTAACCACTAAGTCAATCACTGCACCAACTATTTCAGATACAAGTACAGCTTTTTCATACCCTAATGGGACAAGAATCTGAATACCCAAGATATTTGTAATACCAATAAGGAGTAGGGTAGGCATAATAAGCTGCATTGGCACAACGGCTGGTCCAAAAGCATCACCTGATAGGAAATAGATTCCCTGCTTTGCGAAAAGCATGAAATAAATCATCATTGGTGAAGCGACTAGGAATACAAAGTTTAATGCTTTTCTACTTAGTTTCTTAAATTCATCCATCTGCTGGTGTTCAATATAATAAGCCGCTCTAGGAAGTAATACAGTACCTAGTGAAGTAACGATAGATACTAAAATATTCTTAATCTTAACAGCTGCACCATAGTAACCAACATCTGCATTAGTAGCCATGAAACCTAACATAACTGAATCTAGATTAGTATAAATTGTAGTTGCGCAGCTCATCGCAAAGAAGATAGCGACTGGCTTGAAATGTCTCTTGAAATTATAATGTCCAACTGGTTTTAAACCAATATATTTGTGGGCATTTAATAAGTTAAGAATAAATGAAGCACTTGCCGCAAATACTGTAATACCCGCATACATAACATAATCGTTCTTTGAACGAACTAACAAGAACATCGCAACAAGTCCAATAAACTTGAAGATAATAGAACGAATAGTAATATATGTATATTGTTCTAAAGCTTTATAGAGCCATTCCATACCTATTGTAGTAAGTAGGATAGTACTACTAGTAATCAAATACAACATCTTATCAGATGCAAGCTTTGGAACTGCGAATAACGCAATAATAAACGCAACATAAGAGATTACAGTCATGACAAGATTTATAATTAATAATTCTTGTGTTGTTCTTGTGAGTTTTTCATGATCATCTCTTACCTGTGCACATACTTTAATACCATATGTCGGAATACCTAACTGTGCAAACATTGAGAAATAAGTAATCAATGATGTCGCAAAGTTAACCTGACCTGTTCCTGTAGGCCCTAATACTCTCGATACATATGGGAATGTAATAAGCGGGAATATGAATGAAGACATTGTAAGTAATGCATTCATAATGAAATTCAACTTAAGTGATTTCTGTTTTTTCATACAAGACCTCTCTTTCCTTGTTACAAACCGCAATAATTATAAATCAAAAATAATAAGAGTTAAAGAAGAAAAAGAGGCTTTAAGCCTCTTCAATTTCTTTGATTGCCTGAGTTAAGTAATATCCATTTTTAAGTCTATTAGAAACAACTGCAACATTTTTAACCATTTCGAAGTATTCTTCTTCACTTAGACTTGCAAATTTTTCTCCAAGTTCATCTAAAGAGTTGACTGTGATACCTAAGCCATGTTCTTCTACAAATTTAGCTTCTGCAGCTTCCTTCCAGATCACTACTGGAATGCCAGATACTAGATATAAAGATAATTTATGAGGGTTATTATATTTTAAATACTCTCCTGTATTACCATCACATTTTTCAATAGAACTTCCATCCCATACTAAACCAAAACCACTATATAACTGGTTATTGATTTCATCAGGTGGGAAAGCACCATGATAAGTAATATTAGATGCAAGAATATCTTCATTTAAATGTACACCATATAAATCAAAATGAACTGCTTTAATATCCTTTAGCTTTGCAAGATAGTTACTCTTCTTTTCATCTAGGTTACCTGCAATACTTACTGAACGATCAAACTTGATTGTATTATTTGATTCACATAAATAGTCAAAGATATGAAGATTATGAATCTTTTCTCTGTTTACTCCCTGTGTGACTAAATAGTCAATCATACAATCGTTATGCGCAATAATATAGTCAGAGATGTCATACATCTTATGATCCATATATTCAAAATCATCCTGAGCGTTTAAGAATAGCTTTCTTAATGAATCTAAGTCATGAATAAGGAATGCTAGCTTAACATGTTTCTTCTGTTTTACCTTCTCTAAGATATCAATATATTTCTTATTCACATAAAGAGGATGAGGTACTACAAGTAAAGCACCTTCATCAATCTTGTTTAAATGATTGAAGGCTAAGAAGTTATGTACCTTCTTGATATACTTGTTTCCTGATTTGAAAAGATTAATTTCAAATGGTTCATAACCATTCTGATGAAGAATCTTATTACAATCCTGAACAGCTTTAGTACTGGCATCAAGATTAGAATCAATTGTGACCTGTAAATAATATTTTTTCATAACTGTTTTCCTTTCTTTAATCATCTAAGTAGGATTTTAATCTCTTAGCTTCTGTATCGATATCAAATCCTTTTTCTTTGATGATATCCGTATATTTATTTCTATCAATGTCTCTTGAAGTGAATTGACTATAAATCATATCTGCCCATTCTACAGGAGATTCATCTAATGAAATATATGTAAGTAAATCTGTAATCCCTACACTTTCTGGGACAACTGTCTTGGAAGTAAAGGATAACAGTCCAGAAGCCTGAGCTTCTAATAATGATATACCAAATCCTTCAAAACGAGAAGGGAAAAGGAATATATCAGCCGCTGATAGTAATTCTGGGATATCACTACGTAAACCTAATAGCTGTACACTATCAGTAAGATTTAAGTCAGAAATCTTCTGTTCAAGTTCACCTCTTAATTCACCATCACCTACTAATACGAGTTCAAAACGATCATCCTTATTCTTTAATTCATCAAAGATATCAATCAGGAATAACTGGTTCTTTTGATAAGTGAATCTTGCAGTATTCATTACGACAATCTTATCTTCAGCGTGGAGATCTTTACGATAAGCTGCTCTGATTTCTCTATCATATTTAAAACGATCTGTATCTATCGCATTATTAATGACATGATAACGAGAACTTTGTCTTACATCATCTTCAAAGAAGAATTCTCCTGCAAGTTCTGAGCAGGCCCAGTAATCAGTGGCATACTGTTTTACTTTCTTTTTATTCTTATAATGCATGAACTTATAGAAGAGTGCTTTCTTACCTTTCATCATGAAATCATTATTGTGTGCATGTACAATCACTTTTTCAGGAGAACATAACTGTGCATATTTCAATAAACCAAAATTACCTAAATCACAGGCATTAAACCAGATGATATCGTAATGATGATGTTGAAAGAAGTAAGTCAATTCCTGTTTAAATTCTTTAGCCTGTTTAAACTGACTTGATTTAATTGTATAAATTCTAGAATTATTATCTAGAATCTCCTGACTGTAAGCACATGTCTCAAATGTAGTAAGGAAATCTATTTTAAAGGTGTCTTTTAATTTTCTAAAGTATGTCATTAAAAAGCTTTCTATGCCACCAGGATTAGGTGTCATTCCAATAATCAATACACTCTTCATAATAAGCCTCCATTTGTATTAAGGCAAAGATCTTAAATCTTTGCCTTAATGATTAATTAAATTCCTTTTTAACTCTGTCTAATGCAGCTGCAATAACTGCATCCATATCATAATAATTATATTCTCCTAGTCTTCCACCAAAGATCACTTTAGTTTCTGCATCGCCTAGCTTCTTATATTCTGCATATAAGGCACCATTCTTTTCATCATTGACTGGATAATATGGTTCATCTCCTAGCTTCCATTCAGAGCTGTATTCTCTACTGATAACAGTCTTTGGCTGTGTACCGAATTCAAACCACTTATGTTCAATGATTCTTGTCCAAGGTGTCTCTGCATCTGTATAGTTTACTGCCGCATTTCCCTGGAAATTTGGCTTATCTAATACTTCTGTTTCAAATCTGACTGATCTGTATTCTAGTGTTCCTAGCTTATAGTTGAAGTATGCATCAATAGGTCCTGTATAAACAACCTTATCTGCCAAGCTATCTAGTTCTTCCTTGTTTTCTAGATAATCTGTATTCAATCTTACTTCAATACCTTCAAGCATGTTTTCTACCATCTTTGTATATCCACCCATTGGAATACCCTGATATAACGCATTGAAGTAGTTATTATCAAAAGTAAGTCTTACTGGTAATCTCTTAATGATGAATGATGGAAGTTCTGTACATGGTCGTCCCCATTGTTTTTCTGTATAGCCTTTAATAAGCTTTTCATAGATGTCTCTACCAACTAATGAGATAGCCTGTTCTTCAAGATTCTTTGGTTCTCCCTTGATTTCCTGTCTCTGTTCTTCAATCTTGGCAGCTGCTTCTTCTGGAGTCACTACTCCCCACATCTTATTGAATGTATACATGTTGAATGGAAGAGAATAAAGTTCTCCCTTATAGTTTGCAACGGGTGAGTTAGTGAATCTATTGAACTCTGCAAACTGAGTAATATACTGCCATACTTCCTTATTATTTGTATGGAAGATATGTGCACCATACTTATGTACATTGATGCCTTCTACTTCTTCTGTATAGATGTTTCCGGCAATATTAGGTCTCTTATCAATGACAAGAACCTTCTTTCCTCTCTTATTGGCTTCATGCGCAAAGATTGCGCCATAAAGACCTGATCCTACTACTAGATAATCATATTTACTCATCTAAGTGTCCTCCTTGGTTAAATAGTAAATCATGTAATACTGGAATAATCATAAAACTGATAACTGAAACTGTGATAGTAAATAATCTAGGATTTATTAAACTAGATGTTGTAATCACAAATGAAATAAATAGTAACCCATCTTTCTTAGTTTTATAAAGATGCCAGATCACTATTGAAATAATCGCAAAGAATGCGATAAAGAAGATCCATCCATTTTCAAATAAGATTCTCATATATTCATTATCAATGAAGTTACTTCTAATAATAGTTCCCTCATTCTCTTTAGTTAGGAAATAACCAACTAAATCAATATTTGAACCAAATAAGCTTAAACCATAACGTTTAAAATCATAGAATGTCTGATAAAGTCTATTTGAGAATACATGATTGAATTTCTGTGCAATCTTGAAGATAATACCATTCACATTCATTGTATTGAAGATGAATCCATATAACATCACAAGAATATAGCTTCCAATTGGGAATAATGGAAAGCATGTCGCATAGGCTTTTTTAAAGAATTCAACTACATTCTTGAATTTATCAAGAATACCTACAGAATTCATAAAGATGCCAATAAGAATACATTCTGATATCAACATTTCTGTTCTGGAATCAGTTAAGAAATAAGAAAATACAATAAGAAGCTGATATAAGCCTAGCTTTTCAGGACTGATCTTAAAGTTCTTCTTATATGAATAATAGAGAATCATAAATAGGAGAAACTGAGATAAATAAGTAGGATAACCAAATCCTAAAGAATGTCTCATTGTCCCATCAGCTCTCATATTGACATAATCATGCATAAGTCCAAATGAACTTAATGTCGTAATAAGAATTAATGAAATAAACTGTGCAGAGAAGATTGTATTTAATACGTCTTCAAAATCAAAACAGCTTGCATAAATAAGTGTAAATAATAAGAAAACCCAAGCCTTGTTTTTAGTGAGTAATAAGTTCATTACAATACTGAATAATGCGAGTATTACAACACCTGCCACAAAATATTGTTTCTTATCAAAATTCTTAATTTTGTTTATATAACTCTTTAAGTCTAAAGTTCTTAATTTTTTGTATATTACAAACAAGAAATACACATAACAAACATATCTCAACAGCTTACATAAAGTGGCTGCCTTAGAAAAACTATAGCTTAAAGTAGTGATATCTAAAAATAATGTAAAATAATAAATAGCTAATACGACTAAACCCATTTGTGTTGTCGTTAACTTTTGTATAAATGTCTTTACTTTATTGATCATTGAATACCCCCTCAATTAATGCATACTCATATATCTAAAGCTATATGGTGCGCCACTAAAGTTACAAATAAGACCAGTGACACTCACATTAATTACGTATCTCTGTCCCTGATGAATAACAGGAATGAATGCATAATCACGCATTGCGACTCTTTCTGCATTTAGGAATGCATAATAACGTTCATCCTGACTTTGTGCGTTGGTTGCAGTTGTAAAGAAGTTATTAAATTCATTACTTGCATAATGATTAATACCCTGGTTATTGACTGCAAGAGGGACTAAATAATCATAGGCATCATTACATGTACCTTTAATACGTAATAAAGATAATTCTGCCTGTTCATAATCCACTGTATTTACTTCTTTTAAGTACACCTTGAATTGTTTTGTTGATTCAAGGTCTTTTTTAATTTCTCTCGCAATAAGCTTAGCCTGTGGATAGTCTTTAGTATAAGTTAAAGTAAATGTAAATTTCTTTAACTTATATTCTTTAAGAAGCTTCTTTAAGGACTTCTTTGCATCTTTCTTCTTATACTTCAATTTATATTTACAAGCATCTCTCATAAACTGCTTCTGTGAGTTGAAACAGATTCCCATAGGAAGTAAACCTTCAGCCTTCTGAGTTCCGTCATTCAATACATTTTTATCGTATTTATTTCTTCTAAGTAATGAAGACATTGCTTCACGTACTCTTAAGTCTGATAAATACTGATCCTTGAAATTAGGCACCAAATCCCACATTACACTGTCATTATCTGCAGTACTTGAATCTTTTTCATCATACTTCTTCGCTTTTTCACCAGTTACTGATGCAAAATCAATCTTACCTTCATCAAATAATTTGATTTTTTCATCATTACTGATTCCAAAAAGCATATTAACTTGATCAATATTTGATTTCTTTGCGAAATAACATGTCTTATTCTTCTTTAATACAATCTTGTCTTTAGAAATAGAAGATACTTTATATGTCCCACATGATAATAATGTCTTAGGAGAAGTCGCATACTTGTCTCCCTGTTCTTCCACAAACTTCTGATTTAATGGGAAGAAGACTGGCTGAGTCACTAAATCCATAAAACGTGTTGTCTTATATTGAAGATGTACAACCAGTTTCTTATTCTTTACGTAAACACCTAAAGTATCTGCAGGCTTTAAACCTTTATAAATATCATCAGCACCTGCAATCGCTGCACCATAAGATGTTAATAGCTTAGATGCTTCAGAACGCATAGATAAGGCTCTCTTCCATGCATAAACAAAGTCTTCTGCAGTCACTGGATCTCCATTAGACCACTTCACGTTCTTTCTGATTTCAAAAGTATATGTTTTGCCATCCTCACTCACTTCTTTACTCTTCGCAATAGCTGGCTTAAGCTTACTCTTCACATTATAAGCATATAAACCATCGCCAAATGCCTGAATCACATTTGTAGATGTTTCATCAATAGCCTTTGATGCATCTAAAGATGTCACATAACTAGAATCCGCAAAATTAAATACATTCTGTGAATCCGCATTATTAGTCAAAGAACAACCAGTCATTAAACTCATCGCAAGTACAAGTGTTACTATTTTCTTAAATAAACTCATTAAAAACTCTCCCCATACTTCTTATGTAGAAACTTAGCTTTTAAGAATCCCATTCCCTTTTTAAACATATTGATCTTTTCCATATATACAAATGGAACTTCTTTGTAAGCATAGCCGTTCTCATTCATCCAGACATCTAATAATACTTCACTAATTCTACCTGGATAACGTGCATGGAAGCTATTATATTCGGTACCTTCAAATCTTTTAGTAAGTTCAAATAGAATATCAAATAACCATTCACAATAAGCATCAAAATATTCTTTCTTCATCACAAACATATTAAAGGCATGCATTGTTTTACCTTTCATATGCTTATCAAAAGCAGGTAAATATTCTGGACACTTCTCTTCAATAATCTTTCTTGTTTCATCTAATGGTTCAGGATAAAGTGTATGAACATAATGATCATAAATTGTTTCAATATAATAATTACGTCTCTTAGTAACTAGAATATCATTATCCTTTAATAGTTCTTCTGCTTCTTTAGAAGTAAGTACACAATCAAAGGGATCCTTTGTCTTGTTCTTTACTCTAAAATGTCTACGATAATGGGCTAAACCTACATAATCTGCATCTAGGTTCTTCCAAGCCCAATATAATCCTGTTAATTCACAATACTGTGAATTTAAATTAGAAATATTATCACCTGTATTATCACGTGTATATCCAAGATCATCCTTACCTTCTGCACCAACCTGTACAGGAATATACATCTCATCACCAGGCATACGATACTTCTTATGTGTCGCAATAATAATCTTTACTGATGGCATATTCATAACTCCTTTACATTGATCCTTCTTTTTTGAAAACAACCTGTACTGTTTTCAATAAGATCTGAATATCATGACTGAATCTCCAGTTCTTGATATATTCTTTATCTAATCTTGCGATTTCTTCAAAGTCAGTGATATTACTTCTACCACTTACCTGCCATAAACCTGTAATACCTGGCTTAAATGCAAGACGTGCTCTATGACGTAATTCATACTTATTCCATTCATCAAGAGTAGGGGGTCTAGTACCTACTAAACTCATATCACCCTTTAATACATTAAAGAACTGAGGGAATTCATCAAGAGACCAATCTCTAATGAAATTACCAACACCCTTCTTAATAGTACCATCGGCTTTCTTTTTACAGCCAATAATACGAGGGTCATATTCAAGTTTGAACATCATACCATCTTTAACTCTATTTTGAGCCATAAGTTCTTTCTTACGCTCTTCAGCATCCATATACATACTTCTAAACTTATACATATTGAACACTTTACCATTTCTACCAACTCTCTTCTGTTTAAAGAAGATTGGTCCTGGAGAAGCAATAAAGATAGCTGGGCCTAAGAAGATAGTTAAAATAAGAGTAATCAAGCATCCTACTAAACCACCAAGAATATCTAGGATTCTCTTGGCAATCCAGTCATATTCATTAATAGAGTTCATGCTGACAGTTAATACCTGGTTTTCACCCATTCTTTCAAACTGTTTACGATATCCCTTTAATGAGTTATATTCACTGATTTCCACATGAACTGCGAGTCCCATTTCAGCTAAATCTTTAACTAAAGAAGTAGAGAAAACATCTTCCCTAGGAAGAATTACTAAAGCTTCATCCATCCATTGTCTTAATACATAATCTATAACAGTATCCTGAGACGCCACAATAGACCAGCCATTTGATTTCTGACCTTCCATATTCTTATCTAGAACCGCAAAACCAACACTCTGGTATTCATCCAAACCAAATATTTTCTTATTCTCTGTAATAGAATCAATAAATTCAGACTCTGTAATCACGATAAGAGACTTTTTATTATTCTTTCTTCTACGTCTTACAATTGGTTTCATCACACAATGTACAATATAAGTAAACATTGCATCAAATACACATGTAAAACCTAAAGTTAAACGTGATACATCATCTTTTTGCGCATAGAAAATATAAGCAGTAGATACAACCATTAATAATAATGACTTCTCTATTACTTTAATCATTTCTGTAATATTATTACGCTTCAAAATATTCTTTAAAATATTAAAGAATATAATAATTAACATATCTAATAGTGTCATGACTATCGCAATATTGACATACAATGATCTTGTATATATATCAAGTATTCCATGACGCATGTAGTAAGCTAGAAATAGAGCTAACTGTAGACAGATAAGGTCCGCAATTAAGAAGTCTAAATGCTTCGCCCATCCTCTTAATTTCCTTTTATACATCTTATTTTCACATCCTTATTTTTTAGTTCATACATAAATTACTATACCACAAAATAGTCTATAATTCACTTCATTGCCGTTATTATACCTTATTACAGCGCTATCTATGTGTAATTTCTGTGAATTTATGTATTATTAACTCTTAAATACAAACAATTTACTAATTAAATAGTTCCCAACAAGCACAAGAATCTGTGCTGCAACCTTTACACCAATACTATTCATACTTAACAAATTAATACCTACATATAAAATAACTTCTTCCATTAATAGAGTGGCAACACGTCCTCCAAAGAAAGAAACCATTTCCTGAATAATCCCCTTCATACCTTCCGCATTACTATCAAATACCCAGATACGATTTGTCACATATGCAAATAATACTGCAAGTATCCAAGAGAAGATATTCGCAATCATTGGATCCATATACATACTGATATCAAAGAATGCATAAGAACCAATACTAATGAATGTAGTTAAACCACCAAAGAATAAATATAATAATACTTCTTTATATTTCTTATAAAACGGATTAAAGATACTAAGGATCTTCCACTCCATGATTCTATCAAATATATCTTTATCTTTTTTCATAAAACTCTCCTTATTTATTTTTTGTCACATACGTAATCATTATATTCTATTTGATTGTATACATCAAAAAAAACAGAGAATTTCAGAAAATAATTTGATACAAGTACCTTTCATGTAATATCATAACTATCACATCGAATTATATAGTAGGATATGTTATAATTATTGTGTTTGAATTCAAGGGGGTTCTTATGAATAAAAAAGAAAAAAGTAAGATTATATTTCTATCCGGAATTATCACTTTACTTATTATTTTATGTATTTATGCATTAAATGGATTCGCACCATTTGGCACTAAAACATTAGCTGTAATGGATGCAAATATTCAGTATATTGATTTTTTCTCTTATCTAAAAGATGTTATTGCAGGAAAGAACTCAATTACTTATAGCTTTGGGAAAACTCTGGGTGGATCAAATGTAGCTGTATTTAGCTATTATTTATCTTCACCATTTAATCTATTATTATTGTTTTTCTCTAATGCGAATCTCTATACATTCTTTAATATCGCAGTCGCATTAAAGCTTACATTGGCGTCTATCGCCTTTGCGTACTTTGTCACAAATAGATTTGAAGCATCTTATAAAGACAATAGTATTCTCTTTATTCTACTTTCCTGTGGTTATGGTTTATGTCAATATAGCTTCTTCCAGGCAAGTAATATCATGTGGTTAGATGGCATGTATATGTTACCTTTTATGTTATTACAGGTTTATTATATTGTGCAGGGGAAGAAGAACTGGAATCTTTCTATTGCGGTAGGTTTAGCTATTATCTTTAACTGGTATATGGCTGGAATCAGCTGTGTCTTTACTGGTATCTGGTTCTTATTAGAATGTTGTTTATATGCCGTAGAAAAGAAAATGACATTTATTCAGTTTATTAAGACTGGTATTAGATATGTGTTTGCCATGATTCTAGGTGTTATGGTAAGTGCAATCTTATTCTTACCAACTATTGGCGCTTTAACGAACGGTCCTAGAGGAAGTCTCTCATTAAGAGATATTTTAGACTTCTCTTTTGTTGGTAATATGTTAAGTGTTATTCCTAAGTATAGCTATGGGGCACATAGTGATTTAGGATTTGCAGCATTATTTTGTGGAGGACTTGCGATAGTACTTGCTTTATCAGTATTCTTCAACAAACAAATCAAATTAAAAGTAAAGATTGTACTTGGTGTATTCTTATTTGGAATACTTCTATGTCTTTATTGGCATCCTCTTTATTTAGTATTCTCACTCTTTAAATTTGTAGGAAGCTATAACTATAGATATTCATTCCTAGTTGAATTCTTTATTCTATTCTTAGCTGCATACAATTGTGTATATGCAAAAGAGAAGAATAATATTGTGAAGACTGGTGTAGTCGCAATTGTATTCTCAATATTAAACATTGTATTAACACGTCATTATACACACCAGGAAAAGATTTATGCTTGTTTAACTGTAGCTATGATCATTGTCTTAACTGCTTTATATATCTCTAGTCAGTTAATCACTAAACAAAAGACAAAACAGTTACTTCTTGTAGTATTACTTATTGTTGGTTCTATTGATTTAGGTATCAATTCTAGTCTTCTTGCGAATTCTTTATGTATGAATGATTTGGAATATACATCATATAGAAAGAATCAAGAAAAGATCATCCGCAATATACAGAATGATGATCAGTCTAACTATAGAATCTCTCAGACATCTAACAGAGTTATGTATGAAGGTAATCTAACTGCCAACTATGATGAACCATTATCTTATAGATATATGTCTACAAGTGGATATACTTCTTCACCAGATGGTACACAGTTAGAATTCTTAAATAAGTGTGGCTATCCTACTTATGCAGATTGTTTAACTGTCACAAATACATCTATGTTAGGTATTGATTCATTACTTGGTGTGAAATATGTATTAACTTCAGAAAACTACACTGGTCTAGTAAAGAAAAACAATACTAAGTTAAATGGTAAGTATACATATACAAATCCATATTATATGCCTCTCGCATTTACATGTAATAACTTTGACGCAATTAAGAATGAAGAAGGCTATTTGAACCCATTTGATTATCAGAACTTATTATTTAAACAGTTATTCAATACTTCAAAAGATATTTATAAACCTGTTAAGTATGCAGTCACAAAGAAGGATGATTCTAATACAGAAATCAACTTAAACACTTCTAACTGTAAGAATATGGTTTATTATGGTTTTATCCCTTGGACTTCAGAATCAGAATCTTATGTTTATAATGGTAAAGATGTGATTACTAAATATGCATGCTGGTTATCACCTACTGTATTCCATATTGAAACAGATAGTTCAAAAACAAAGCTAAGAGTTGAATCTGCAGATTCTAATTTCAATTATGATAATGCCTATTTCTACGCATTAGATTTAAATGTATTGAATGAATGTGCTAAAACAGCACGTGAAAATGAAGTCAATATCTCAATGAAGAATGGTTCTATTGATACAACAGTTAACGCAGAAGATAAAGATAGTTATCTCTATTTATCTGTACCTGTAGATGATTGTTGGGATGTATTAGTCAATAATAAAAAAGCAGAAGTAAAGTCATTTGGAAACTGCTTATATGCCATCAAGCTTCATTCTGGTACTAATAAAATTACTATGAGATATCATACAAAGCACCAAAAACTCGGTATTGGCTTAACAGCGGGGGCAATATTGTTTATAATCATAAGTGCAGTTTACAGAAAAAAATATTGTAAGGAGAATTAAAATGGAAGGTTTATTAAGTATTATAATACCATCTTATAATGAAGGACTATTAATTGATAATACTGCGAATGTAGTAGTAGATATCATGACAGAACATAAGATTCCTTATGAAATCTTGTTTGTGGATGATGGTTCTAAAGATGATACTTGGAATAGAATCCAAGCAGCATCAAAGAAACATGAACATGTAAGAGGTGTTCATTTCTCTAGAAACTTCGGTAAAGAATCTGCAATTACTGCAGGTTTAACATATGCAAAGGGTGATTGTTGTGTTGTCATGGACTGTGATTTACAGCATCCACCAATTAAAATTGTAGAAATGTATAAATTATGGCAGGAAGGATATGAAGTTGTAGAAGCTGTCAAAGAGGATAGAGGAGAAGAATCAGGTATCCATAGATTTATGGCTAATACTTTCTATAAGATTATCTCTAAGTTGACTAATATCGATATGATGAATGCATCAGACTTCAAGCTTCTTGATAGAAAAGTAATGTTAGTACTACTTAATATGAAGGAAAAGAATTCTTTCTTTAGAGCTTTATCTTCATGGGTAGGTTTTAAGACAACACAGATTCCATTTAGAGTAGCTGAAAGAGAAGCAGGGGAATCAAAGTGGTCTACTAAATCACTCATTAAGTATGCAATACTTAATATTACTTCTTTCTCTTCTGCACCTATGCAGATTGTCACTATTTGTGGTTTTATCATGTTACTTATCTCTGTAGTATTTGGTATTAACTCAATTGTACAGTATGTGAATGGTACAGCTTTAGGAGGTTTTACTACAGTTATTCTACTTCAGTTATTCTCTAGTAGTATTATCATGATCTGTCTTGGTATTATTGGTTACTATATTGCACAGATTTATGATGAAATCAAAGGAAGACCTAAGTTCATCGTTTCAGAAGAATGTTAGAGTGGATGTGATTAATCACATCCTTTTTTTATGCATAAAAAAAGGTCCTCCCAAATAGGAGGAACCTAAGTGTTAATAAATAATAACTTTAGTATTCTTTGGAATGTTGTCATAGATCCATTTTGCGTTTTCTAGATCTAATCTTACACAGCCATGAGATACAGCTGCATCCATTGAGTTATCAATAATTCTCTTTGGAGAGGGCTGTCTATCATAAATCACTGAATGGAATAAATAGTTACCATTAATCTGAGTAAAATACCAGCATCTACCTTTAGTACCTGTATCAAAGTATTTACCTCTAGATTTGATATAGTAAGTACCGCTTATAGTAGGAGTAGAAGGTTTACCAACACAACATTTATAATACTTTGCATCTGCCCAATTATACTTACTTCCTTTAAATACACCTACACGATGTGCTGCTCTATCTACAATCACAATATAGTTTGTAGGGCTATCTTGGTTATTCGCAACACCATGCATCTTAGCTAAAGTTAAAGTACCACCAACGAGTCTACCATTTCTTACTTCATAATATTCGCCCTGACCATCAATCTGTGCATAACCAGAATAGCTCCAGTCTAAACGTCCATTCTTAACATAGAAATAATATTCACCATTGCAAGCAAGACCTGTATAACCCCAGTCTAAACGACCATTACGAACAAAGAACCATTCATTACCTTTCTGGACAAGTCCTGTATAGCTCCAATCTAACTTACCACCTTTAACATAGAACCATTCGTTGCCTTTCTGAACAAGACCTGTATAGCCCCAATTGACACGTCCACGTTCAATATAGTACCAGTCATTACCTGACTGACCTAAACCTGTATAATTCCAGTTTAAGCGTCCTCTTTCAACATAGAACCACTGATTATTGTATTCCACAATTCCTGAATGATTCCAATTCAACTTACCATTTTCAATATAGAACCATTCATTACCACGCTGAACAAGACCTGTATAGCCCCAATTGACACGTCCACGCACAATATAGTACCAGTCATTACCTGACTGACCTAAACCTGTATAATTCCAGTTTAAGCGTCCTCTTTCAACATAGAACCACTGATTATTGTATTCCACAATTCCTGAATGATTCCAATTCAACTTACCATTTTCAATATAGAACCATTCATTACCACGCTGAACAAGACCTGTATAGCCCCAATTGACACGTCCACGCACAATATAGTACCAGTCATTACCTGACTGACCTAAACCTGTATAATTCCAGTTTAAGCGTCCTCTTTCAACATAGAACCACTGATTATTGTATTCCACAATTCCTGAATGATTCCAGTTTAACTTGCCTTTTTCAATATAGAACCATTCATTGCCACGCTGAGCAAGACCAGTATAGTTCCAGTTCACTTTACCATTCTCAATATAATACCATTCGTTACCATACTGAGCGAGTCCACTATAAGATGTATCAATACGATTATTCTTGAAGTAGTATAATTCTCCTTCAATTTCATTTAATCCATCAGAGTACTTGTTAGTAGTTCCACCGTTATTTGTATTACCACTACCATATGAATTTTCAAATGGACTATAAGAATAGTTTAAATCTACATTACCTGAAATACCTGGCACCCTTCCTGTAGATGAGCACTGCCACATATCATATTTACCCTTATAATTACAAACTGTATTATATTGTGCAACCCACTTAGTCCAGTTATTAAAACGACTATCAGTCAAATAATTAGTAAACCAGTCCTTATTCGCATAAATACCAACAGTATAACCCTTGGCAGATAGCTTATCACAGAATGTCTGTGCAATATCCGCAATAGTTTGCTTGCTGATCTTATCACGTAGCTTATCTTCTTCTAAATCATAATAAACAGGATACTTTAACTTCTTCCCCTGTAATAAACGAATTGCATGATCTGCTTCACTAGATGCTTTCTCTACAGTATCAGCATAAGAATATAGGTAAACACCATAAGGAATATTGTTGTCTATACATCCCTTTACATTTTCTTCCCATTTCTTATCATCCTGATTCTTATCATTTGTACCATAACCACATCTTATAATAGCATATTCTACTTCTGACTGTTTGACTCTCTTCCAGTCAATAGTGCCATTATGATAGCTTACATCAATTCCCTTACAAATAGCCTTTGGGTCATTAGGCCACCCAGAATTAGTGGTAGCACGTGCAGCATAATTTGCATCGTCTCTATCCTTCATCTGACCATCAGTATACCTAAAACTGTTTGCTAGGTCGTTCTGTTCATAATAGCTCATTTCATCCTCTGCATAAGATGGTAAATAAGCTGTATTGAACACCATAAAACAAGATAAAACTACAACACAAAACTTCATAAATAATTTTTTCATAAGCGTGTTCTCCTTCATGTATATAAAACTCTAACACATTCTAATTAATGCGAAATATTTCACAAAAAAAACAATATTTATTAGAAATCTATAACACATGTTCCCATTATAACATTAACCCTTATAATCAGTAACCCCTTGCGATAACATTTTTACGTTTATTTCACATATTTACTTATATTTATGTGACATCTTATTTTGTATTTTGACTATATTTAATGTTTGTATATTCTTCTAAGTATAATTTTTTACTCATCATTTCTCTTTCATGTTCTTTACATACATAACGATAATGCCATGGTTCATAGTTCACATGTGTATAACTTCTCTTAGATACAGGATAACGTTGTATGAACCCATACTCAGCACAAGCACTCTTTTTAATTGCTTATTTTTTTGTTTATAAGTGTAAATATCTTATGGAGTACATAGGAAGATATGAATGTAAGTATGAGTAGAGTAACCATGAATTCAAAGTTATCTACTATATTAATATGGTTATTTCTTAATATTTCAAAAAATAGTCCATGTACTAAATAGATTTCTAAAGAATGATCTCCTACCCATTCCATAAGAGGACTTTGAAGTTTGATTCTCATTCCTAATATCACGATAATTGCAAGATACATTAAACATTTGAATTCCATCCAGCCATACTTAAATGGAGTGAATACATTCAATACATAATAGAATACAAAAAGACAACCAATAATAATGGGAATTGATTTCTTGAGATTAGAATCAATTTGAGATTTAAACATAGCCCATAATATACCAAAATAGAAAGCAAAAGCTGCACTAAACCAATGATCTTCAAACTTAAACTTCATACATAAGAAGATATAGAGATATGTAAAGATAAAAGTAAAGATGATCATAATTCTACGTTTCTTAATGAGTTCACAAAGAAGCATAGAAATAAAGAAAACAATATAGAAATAAATAATCGCATTGATATACCATCCATTACTAATAACAGAAGCACCTCTTTTAAAATCATAGATAAGAGTACCTAAAGTATAACCATATCTGTATTGTTTCAATACAAAATAGGCAATAGCCATTACAACAGATGGAATAAGTATTGTGAGTATTCTTCTTTTAGGAAATGACTTTACATAATTTCCTCCTTTATGCATATATTGGTACATTAAGCCATATCCAGAAATGAATAAGAACCCACCTACCGCAATGTATCCAGAATTAATAAAAATATTATAGACATCACCTACAGATGCAAATATTGCAAGGTGATGGAATAATACTATGAGTGTAAATATCCCTTTTAAGTTTTTTGTCTGCTGTACTGAGAGATACTCTGAATTATAGCCGAGTAAATCAATATTATAGAATACAGCTATACAAGCAAGTATTAAAACAATGTTCATAAAAAAACCTCCATACTAACCATTCTAACATTTGTATTATGATTCATCAAATTTTACTCAACTTCTCTAGTAAAAAAACTGATTCATAGAGAATCAGCCTTATTCTTATACAGCAATATCATAATACATAAACTTTCTATCGCAGCTATAACCCATACAGATATATTTGTATCATCACCTGTTTTTACATGTGGTTTATGAGGTTTAGAAGGTGTGGGCTTTACTGGTTTTACCCATTCAGCCTTGGGTTCTATAGTAACATTATATTCTACACTTCCATCCACAAGAGAAGGAATCTCAACTAGAAAAGATGCAGATTCAAACTGATTTTTACCACTTTCTACATATCCCTCTTGTGCAATCAAATAAATACCTTGCGTTAAATTACTAAATGTTGTACGACCTAATGTATTAGTTTCTTGTAGTGAACAAGATATATCTTTCTGTTGTGCATATTTATATAATTGTTTGGCTTGTTTTTCTCTTGCCTCTGCACTGGTATCTACTAATGATATATGTGAATCTTTAAAGTTATCCTTCCATGTCAATGTATCATTACTCATATATTGAACCTGATAGATTGAAAACTTAACATCTGAAAGATTCACTTCCTGATTCAATTCATTTCTACCCTTATATACAATCTGTATAGTTCCTTTTCTAGAACCACTCTCTGCATGAATAGTTGAAACATTCATGAACGTACTCATAAGAAAAACAATCATAAACACAATAATATTTCTTACCTTCATGTTAGTTTCCTCCTTTTCTTATCCCTTATGCAGTAAATAATTGCGATAATTAAACCAATCAAAATCACAATTACTGCCATAATTAATACCTTAGACGTAAATGATAATTCCGGTTTAATATTTGTATCAGGCACTTTCTTTGTAGCTTCTTGATATGGTATACGATGTCCTCTCACTAATAATCTATGTGTATTAATCGCATAAGGTGTACATGTCACTAATGTGGCATAATCTTTGTCAGGTTCTATAGATAATCCTTTTGTCTCTTCTGGTAATACTGTTTTTATTTGATCTATCTCATAAGCCAATGTTTCATCTAAGACCTTGATATAGAATATATCTCCTTCTTTTAGCTTATCTATATTTGTGAATAATGTCTTAGTAGGCAGCCCTCTGTGACCCGTTAATACTGTATGAGTACTCTCTCCACCAACAGGCAAAGAAGTACCCCAGAAATGTCCTACACCTGCCTGTAAGACTGTTTCACTTGTACCATGATAAATAGGTAGTTCTATATGAATCTTAGGAATACGTATATATCCCATCATTCCAGAACCATCTACATTTAATAAACTCTCATAACGTGCATCTAACTTTGTATCTTCCTGTGAAAATGGATCTATAAGATCTATATTTCCTAACATCTCTCTATTATAAGCACGTGCTTCTTCCAACATTCTTATCTTATCTGCCTTAGAGAGTTCTACACTCTCTTTATCATAATAAGAAATAGCCTTAGAACCATTCTTCTCATTCAGATAACTACTAAAGCTAGGATATAACAACACGGAGAATGCAATCAAAAGTACAAACAAACGAATAATATCATTTTTAGTAATTTTAATCTTCATACACTTCATTTCATTCTCCCTATTAATATATAAATAATTGGAATTGCGGTTATCTTTTAAGAAAGATAACCGCTCATTCCATTAAAAACTATTTCTTAGTTTTCTTTTTTTCTATCACGGATAAAGCTTACTGCAACACCTAATACAAGAAAGGCTGCAACAACAGTAAATGCGATAGTACCCATACCACCTGTTGATGGAAGGATAGAACCAGTACTGTTTTCTACGTCGATGATCTTATCATCTACATTTTTATCATTGTTAAAAAGAGTCCAAGCATTCACATCTTCATTAGTGCTCTTCTTAATCTCAACCTTGATTGGATTAGTTAACTTGTTGTATCCTGCTGGAGCTTCTGTTTCTACTAAATAGTAAGTTCCTGCAGCAAGACCGTTAACATGAAGGTTGTAGCCTTCACTAGTAATTGAATCAACAGATACAAATTCTTTAGTTGTAGATGCTGGATCCACTACATAGTTACCTTCACTACCAGTTACTTTAATAACATTATTTTCATCAACAGAGTCTTTATATAACTTGAATTTAGCACCAGCTAATTTCTTGTTATCATTTTTAGCATACTTGTTGATATTAAGATAATATGTAGGTGTTTTAACTTCACTTGGTTTAGTAGTAGTTGTATCACTTGGGTTATTACCATATACTAGTTCGGCTTTGTTCTTTTCTTCTACAACTGCTTTGTTATTCACTTTAGCATAGTAAGTTACAGTGAATTTTTTACCTTTGTTTTTCTGGTTAGCTCTTACCCATGCAGATAAGTCAAGAGACATTGTCTTCTTTGTAGTATCTAATGTAGCTATAGTAGGAGCTGTTCCTTCATCAGTAGTACCTTCTCCAAATGCAACTGTTACGTTTACTTCATTTGCATTATCAAGAGCATCACCATTAGCGTTCTTTACAAAATCAAGACCTTTTGATAATGTATCGTTGATCTTATATACATATTCAGAATATCCAGTTGTATCTGGTACTGAACCAGCAACTGTATAAGTAACTACATCCCCAATATTTACTGATGTTTTGTTAGCTGTTTTTTCAATACTTGGAGCTGTAGTCTTTAAGTTTACCTTGTCAGTTGTTCCATCTACTGTAACTAATGAAGATTGAATTTCTTCTCCACCTGTTACATATACTAAGTAGTAACCTGCATCTAAGTTATTAAACTGATAAGATGTTTTAGAATCTGTAATCTTTCCAGAAGTGTAAGTAAATGTTAAATTGTCAGTTAAAGCTTTTTCAGTGAAATCATTTGCAAACTTCTGAACGGCAGCTGTATCAAGTTTACTTACCTTATTCACTAATGCTTCATTCGTAGCAGTACCATCAAGATCTAATGTAGCTGCTAATGTTGCTTTATAAGTATCATTTACTGTATAAGCATAGTTTGTTTTGTTTCCAGACTGTGATGTAGTCACATCAAATAACTTATATAAGTTAATTGTCTGTTCCTTTAAATCCTGTCCTTTATTTACATTTGCAGTAAGACTACAGCCAGAATCTGCTGCAAATGCTGTTACGGACATAGTCATTGTCATAACCGCAGTTAATAACAATGCAATAATGCGTTTAATACTTTTCATAACTTTTTCTCCTTTTTTTCATTTCTCTTTATAGTTTTTCTGCTTTATTTTCCTTGTTCTTTCTGTATCTCATAATGAAATAAACAAGGAAAAGCAGAATTGCTATCGCATAAAATAAGTAGTTTCCAAATCCTCCAGTATTTGGAAGACATGGGAAATGCTTGTTGGTTATCGTAAACGTAAAGCCATCATCTGATGTCTTAATAGTTGTTGTATAACCATCGATTTCCGTTTCTGTTAAGGAATATTTATAATAACGAACAGTTCCATCACTCTCTGTATAGGCAGGAAGACCTTTAATTACTTCTTGCCATGTTGATTTGTTAATAGAACCTGTTATTTCGTAACTCTCATACTTTGGAACGACTTCTGTATGTTCTACACTGTTATCGTCCTTCCAAGTACGAGAAATTGTTACCGTAATACTTTCTGGTCGTTTATTATCGAAGTTATCGAAATCCTTCCAGACTTTATTTATAGTGAGTTTAACCAGCTTATCACATGGATCCTGTGACTCAGATGGTTCTGGTGTCTCACTTTCACCCGTATTAAGAGTTGTCTTTGTATCATCCATTAATACTGCTTTGGCAGGTGATTCATATGCCTTCAAATCAGCTGTCTCACTACCATTTGATAGAACCGCATTCTTTAAATCATTAAAGGCTTTAACTATATTCATGTGTTTGATTGTATAAATATCCCAACCATCATTGTTTTCATAATCACTATTTAATTTTTGATTATTGCCTTTGATTTCTTTGAAAGATTTATCCAATTTTCTATAAATACGGTAGTTGTTTCCTTCACCTTCAACCTTATCTACTGTATTAGAAGGGTAAACTGAATCTAATTCACTCTTACCACTAAAAGGTCCTACAAGATTGTTAGTACCTCTAACTACGTCACAGTAATACATATTGTTATTCTTTAATAAACCTTCATCATTAAATCCTACAAAACCACCACTGCGACCATCCTTGGAAGTACCATCAGTATTGTTGTTGGCACCACCTGCATAAACATCATATCCATAGCTCATACCATACACATTACTATCAGTAATCTTTGTACGGTTTGCTTTAATAAGACTGACACTGATATTTGACTTTGTATCATTATCATCTAATAAACCATTCTCATCACATGGGAGTTTAATAGATGAATCTCCAATAGTAATAATTGCAAGATCTGTCTGTTGTTTATTATCTGTTGATTTCTTAGAAAGACCTACAGATATATCTAAACCTAGAAGATTGACATGAAGAAGATTTCCCTTATATAACGCTTCTACTTTTATAATTCCTAGATTGATTTTTAGAAGATTTGAACCCTGTAACTTATCTAGATAAAGTGCTTTTATAAGTTTGTTCACAAGCATAAATATGACATTGACTGGTCCAGAATCCAGTTTTAAATCTGCAAGATATGCAAAGCTTGTTCTACCTGCAAATCCTCCTGCTGTTCCTCCAGATGCAACCTGTTTTAATCCACTATTCAAATCACTGTCACTTCCTGCTGTACACTTAGACATCCTTGCAAGGTTTGCATAACCAATAAATCCACCAGCAATCTGTTCGTCTCCATTATGACTCTGTACTGTATAGCCATCACTTGTACCACTTACACTACAATTATCAATATGAGAACCAAAGATATCCATGACACCTAATGCTCCACCAAGAAGCTGCCCTGTATTATTTCCTAGGACATCAATCTTATCGGCTTTCACAACACCACTCTTACCAGAGTAACCAATGAATCCACCTACACTATTTAAGCCTCTTACATTACTTAATTGTGTAACTGTACTGTTCTTTACAGAACCATTTAGAAGGGAACCTCCAAAACCACCGGCTGTTCCACTGTATGTGACTTGATTGTTCTGTCCAGATTTTACTGCAACGTTAGCATTAACACTTAGCCCTGCATCCTTACTTCCACTTACATTTCCGTAATATACATAACTTCTAAAAGCGTCTAATACATCTGTTCTTCCAAGTTTTAACAACTTATCTAATAGCGATGTTTCATTTCCTGCACTGATATTTGCAACTCCTGCCACATCTGCTACACCAAAACATCCACCAGCATATTCACCTGCAATAACAGAACGGATATTCGTTACACTAATACCAGCTTCTTGCTTATCTTTTTTACCAAGAACTGTACCTTCCAGCATTCCTGCAAAACCACCTGCAGTTTTTGCATAAAAAGTATTATTCTTACCAGTTGTATATGCACCATTCACAATGAATCCCCAATCATCCCAGGATTCAACGTCTGCATAACGGATTGTAGCAACTGTCGCATTAAGTACTTTAATTAAGTCTGAAGGGGTACTAAGTAGTTTATTAAGTAATTGACTTAATAATCCTTCACCAGCAGTAGGGTTAAGTGTTGCTACAGAACCAGGTCTTGAACTTCCTACAAAACCACCTACGTAGCTTCTACCATCTACTCGTCTGAGTTTCTTTACCTGACAATGTGCTGTATTGTCTCCCCAGATTTGTCCACCAATGAGTTTACCTACATAACCACCAGCATAACCACAGTTATCCTTATTATTAGTTCCTGTAGATTCAACCATTAATCCACTTTGGTAGCCTTCTACTGAAGATTGCTTAATTACTGGAACAAATACATTCAGTACATCAATCATTCTTCCTAATTGAAGATTAAGGCCAAGAATATTGACACCACCAAGATTTGCAGCACCACCATTGATCATTTCTCCAGCAAAACCACCTGCTGTTCTTAATCCTTTTACTTTCTTAGTCTGATATGCCTGACCATTTGTGATAGTACCTGTCTGCATAGAGCCAACATAGCCTCCTGCAGCCCCACCATTGGCTAATTTAATCTCATCTCGGTAATTTACTCTACCAGCAACGACATTGTACCCATAAGCATATTTATGAATAATAGCATCTAATTCTGCTTGGTCTTTTACCTTACCATGATCTGCAAGATCACTTCCGTAACCACCATACTTACCAACGAATTCAACCCATTGATTCCATGTTTCATAATCCATCAAGGCAAGTGGTCCATATACTGCAGTATTCTCTTCTGTAGGATAAACAACACTTAAAGCACCTAGTATGTTATCTACCTTTACTAATCCCCATAATAGAGATAAGTTACCTGTACTTGCAGTGTCTGCAGATTCCATTAAACCAGTAAATCCACCCGCAATCTCTTCACCATATACAGAACGGATTCTTACTGCTTTACAAGTACTTGTTGGTCCAGTATAGTCTTTATATTTCCATTTCTTTGTATTATTACCCCAAATATGACCACCTTCGTTATGTCCTACATAACCACCAGCCATACCTCTTTGTACCTGTGTTGTAGAAGATGCCTGTGCACGTACTGCACCACCACAAGGAACACATGTAGTAGAACTATTTCTAATAGTAGGTACAAAATCTTCTGCGACAGAAGCAAGTACACTATCAGCTTTTACTAATCCGCCTAAAATACTTGCATCATCTAATACATTTGCAATATTACCAGGCTGTAAATCTCCTACATAACCACCAGCAGTTAACTGACCAATAATATAAGAGAAGTTATTCGCATTAGAATCCTGAATATGTCCACCAGAAATCTTTCCTGCAAATCCACCTGCATCCCCAAGTACATCATTGTCTGATGCATCAGAAGCCGTATTCTTATAAGATGCTTTAACCGCAAATCCACCAGGTTTTCCACTCACATGAGAATGTTCAATAGTAGATACCACTACGTTTAATGCATCTAATACATTATTAATACCTATAGACTTTCCTAAAACACTTAATCCTTTACCTACAGAAGCTGCAGAACCAATATCCATATAACCAATATATCCACCAGCATATCTTGCACCAGTGACTGCATATTGACTTTCGTTATTAAAATATGTAGGGGCTTCTGTTGCTTCTAAATCTTTTGGAGGTGTTACGTTTGTATGTTTTAAATGTGTCACATCACAATAACTTACCTGAACACCACTACCATAACCAATGAATCCTCCTGCGCTTTCTGCATGAGTATCATCTGATTTTAATCTGTTTGCGATGACTGTAAATCCTTGATCTGACTTCACACCAGCATATTGCACATATGGGATATAGGCGTTAATAAGATTGAGTAATTCACCCACATTAACATTTAGTCCCTTAAGACCACCAAGAATACTAATACCTTTACCTGCATCAGCAAGTGCACCAGAGTAAACATTACCTCCAAAACCACCTGCGTAAGACTGTCCATTGACATGATCTAAGTTATATACAGAATAATAGTTCCCTTGTCCTGCATCTTGGTTATTAAGAGTACCACTCTGGAAGTTTCCTACGAAACCTCCAGCCGTATCTGCAGAAACACCACCGCCATTTACATAAGTAACAGTACACAATGTATAAGTTGGGATGAGATACTTAACTGCAGTTAATAAACCATTGATATCTAAAACACTTGTATCTTTAGTAATCCAACCTTTAAGATCTTCTTCAGATGCAACATCAGCTAATCCACCTGTTTGTGATGTTCCAATAAATCCACCTGCATAACCATCTGTATCATTTGCGGATACTTCTTTAAGGTTCTTTACATCGGATTTATTAATTTCACAGCTATGACTCTTGCCTACAAATCCACCAGCAACATAATCAACAACACCACCATCACTGTTAGTACCTGTTGCTTTGACTGTTAAGCCATCAGCTACACCAATAACATGAGAATCATTGATTGTTACACGTACACCAGAAGCTACCTTTAATAGGTTCTTTACCTGTAAAAGATGATTTAATCCAAGAAGGTTAACTGTTAAACCTCCTGTATCCGCAAGATCTCCTGGACCAGCTAAACCAATCATTCCACCAACACGGTTATTACCTGTTACAGACTTTAAATTCTTGATTGTGACTGTATTAATTGAACCATCAATTGCATCACCAAAGCCACCGCCAATACGCTGTTCGCCTGTAATAGATAAACCAGTAGTAGGGCCTGTGACTGTTACTTTATCTACAGTAAAGCCAAGGTATGAAGCAAGTCCAAGAGTATCATTTAATAATCCGGCTACTTTAGCAGTTCCTAAAGAACCTGCAATACCACCTACAAAGTTCTTTCCTGTAATACTTTGAACACCTGAGAGTTCTACATCTTTCACTGAGACAGATGCTGTGTCATATACTTTATTTCTCCAATAAGATACTTTATTTAAATAATCAGCACTCGATGATGCAATATAAGCACCATTACCTCTACCAGTCATACCACCTACATAATCTACACCACTTAAATTAAGTGGACCACTAACGGTAGCACCTAATATATAAGATGGATTAACACCAGCTAAAGATAGTAGAGAAGGGGAGATATCCGCATTACTGCTTAATAGCTTGACTACAAGATCAACAACACCACCTAGTAGGTTGTTTTTAGTATCTCCTTTACCTAAGTCTGCAGACCATCCAAGAGATGCAATACCTGCAAAGCCTCCTGCATAATCACTAGTCGATTTTACTTCAAATGTATTTGTAGAATTAACAGTACAGTTGACTGCAGACGTATTTGCAAGAGCACCTGCAAAACCTCCTGCATAAGTTTCACTTAAGACTTTGAGTCCTTTATTGTTTATTGAACAGTTTAAGAGCAAACTTTCTGGATTCATTTTTGGAAGCTTTGTCTCAATATCCAATGCCCCAGAAAGAGTACCTTCAATAACATCATCACGTGCTAATCCTACAAAACCACCCGTAAAATTTTTTCCACTAATTGTATAGTTACTATTAGTAATAGAACAGTTTTCTACAATTGATCCTTTCTGTTGTCCAATAAATCCACCTGCATAATCTTTTTCAGTTGAAGTGGAAATACTTAAACCATTAATAGAACAATTCTTTATTTTCGCATTAATATAACCAGTAGGAATCAATTTACTTACTGGAATCGCATTACCTAATAGAATCGTAATTAAGTCACCTAAACCTAATCCTGGAATAACATTTAATATATTTGTAAGTAACTTTACTAACCCACCAAGTGCATTTGATAAACCACTATACTGTGTTTTACCTACTGCATAACCAACAAATCCACCTGTATTACCGTTTACGTTTTTTACATCCGCATTATTTACTTCTATATTAGAGATCTCTACATGCCCTTCTACACGTCCTGCAATAGCACCAGTCGCAAGTGCTGTAGGGTCTTTCTTTCTTGCATCAAGAACATCACCCAATGTTTTTCCCAGATCAATCTTGACCTGACCAAACGTTAGGATAAATGTAAGACCACTTAGAAGTCCACCAAGTAATTGTCCTAAAGTCTTTGTAAGAGCACTTACGAGAGTAGATGGATAATAAGTTGTTGTAGTGGTTGTATGAACTGTCATATTTTCAAACTTGATGTTTGAAACCTGTACTAACCCTTTACTTAAACCAATATCATTTTCTCTTACTTCACTTGATATAGTTGAGAAGAACCCAACACCCATTTGTTCACCAACATTGAGTTTATCTGTTTGTTCAACCTTCACATTAGAAATAACTGGTTTTTCTATCTTTGCACCTGCATCCCAAATCTTATTGGTAGTGCTCTTAGCACCAACCATTGTGCCTTGGAAGTTAAGAGGTTTCCAATTCGAACTACTTAGATTTATATCACGGAAGATAATATAATTCGCATTAGCGCTATATTTCTGATTTGTAGCTTTATCAATATCAAGGTTAGGATCAATTTCACCTGTGGTCTGATTAACACCACATCTACCTCTTTCATGTATACCAAGTCCAGATACACTACTTAATGTTTTATCTGGTGATTTAATTACTCCAAAAGTATAATCAGATACTCCATTTTGATTTTTCTTTAAATCGGCATCCCCACCATAAAGCATAATAGGCTTGCCGTATTTATCCTTATCAACTTTCCATGTTAACAAATCTCTATAAGCCTGATAAACCGCACCATGTACCTGTGCATCAGTTCCTATCTCTCTTAGCTGTTTTTCATTACCAATCAGGATATAAGTCTTATCCCCAATAGTCTTAACAACCTGACCCTTAAAGTCACGGCCTTCTGTATTTTCTGTACTTACGTTTTCTCTTAGCTGATCCGCAGCTAATTCTGGCTTACTGGAATCAAAGCTTTTAGACAATACATACTTATGTGACTTACTATAAGTTAAGTAAGGCTGATTTTCTCCATTAGGATATACCATCTGTCCCATACCAAACTGAGGTGCATCATAATCCAATGACATTACTGGTTCATTATCTGAATTATCCTGTGCAAGAACCATTAATTGATAGGGGTTATAGATAGTAATTGTATCTGTTTCTTTATTATAAAGAGATGTACTTTCTCTAGTTGTACCTGTAATGCTACCAGTAAAGTTATTTGGAAGTGTCCAGATATAATCAGTACTCATCTCAATATCACTCATTAATACATATTGAGCATCTGATGTATATCTCAATTCAGTTCCTTCATTCTTTACTACTTCTCCAGAACCAATTGTTCCATCCTTATCACCTGTATAAACATAAGCATCAGAACCAATTTGTTTTAACTGATTATAGTTATAAATACAGATCTTATCGTTTTGGTAATATGTTTCTATATTCTCAGTTGTATTCGTTTCAGTACTCTTTGTATTATTATTGTCATAAAGAGATTGTTCAGTTGTATTATCTGGTGAATTATAATTTCCTATACCAGCTGCATTTGCCTGTGTGCATACCAATGCAACACACAGTATAAGTAGTACCCATTTATTAAATATTTTTTTTAATTTATTCATCCTAAGACCTTTTTTTCCCTTCTTATAATTCTGACTTGCTATTCAGAAAACATGTCGCAATTGTTCTAAAAGGCCCCATATTGTTGATATTTTCTATATAAACACACTTTTTTTACATCTTTTTGTATTATAGACTTATAAAATTGTTAATATAATGTGTAAAAAGAGAAAAGTTTTTAACAGTTTTTTGTCTAAAGTGTACCATAAAATATTACAAAATAAATAACGAGCCACTTATGCGACTCGTCTTTAATTACAACTGTTCTAATATTTTAAGTATTATAATGCCATTTCTAACTGCAAGTATTTCCGCACTATTATCAAATTCTATACCTGTTAGATCTACAATCTTAGATAAACGATAAGAGACAGTTCTAGGATGAACGTTCATTAACTCTGAAGTTTTTCTAATACTCTGTTTATTACTCAAATAACATTCCAAAGTACTAATCAACTCACTGTTTCTCTTTTTATCCTGTTCATTTAGCTTGATGACTGAATAAGGTATATATTGTCTTAATTCTTCCTTATCATTAATATTTATAAAAATCTGGAAGAAACCTAATTTAGCACAATCCACGATTGATTTAGTTTTATCTCCAGTAGCCTCTCTAATAAGACTAATATACTCTAACGCTACTTTAGAATCCTTAAAAGAATCCTTTAATCCATGATATCCCTTCACACTCTTTCCTATTCCAATAAGAAGTTCAAACTTCTTATTTCTTCTAGTTAAAGAATCTTGTATATCTTTATGAATCTCTTCTAAAATGTTTCTAAACTCTTTTTTTATTTTCCAATCTTTTTCGTTATAAATGTATAAGATATGATTTGTATTATAAAAAATACGCTCTTTTGGTAAGTAATGATACATTTCTTTCTTAAGATTTTTCGTCTCATTCTTCTGTGCGATACTATTTTTTTCTTTTTTATTCTCAGGCTTTAAATAGAATATAACTACTCTATATTCATCTGTATCGCTTAAATCAAGTAAACTTGAGGCATCATCTTCTTCGGCATCAGACATACCTCCATTAATCAACCAATAATTCAAATCACGAAGATATTTAATTTCCATCTCCTTCTTTGTGACATCCTGAGCTAAAAGATAGAATAAAGCCGTAATTATATTATCTAATGTGACAAAGTCTAATTCACTCAACGGTTCATTCACTTCTGTAACCACTAGATAATAATGACAATAATTAAGAATATCAATCTTTTGAATATATTCCACATACTCTCTCTTTTGGCGTATATACTCATGCTTAGTAGTAATATGGGGTACATATTTTTCATCATTTATGATAGTAAACTCTTTTTGTCCTGTAATAGAATAAATACAATGATAATTTTCATCATACAAAGAAACAGAATTTCCTAGCATAGTTTCTAAACTTTTAAAGAATGTCTCTATTGTTTGTTCATCATATCGTTCATGTAATAAAAAATGATTAATTTGATCTTGAACTATTTCATTATATAGATACTTTGCAATATCAAGATCGTAGATATGACATAATACATATTTCAAAACATCCCAGTAACTAATATTCTGTGGAAGTTCTAATACGGGTATTCTATGTGCATCGCAAAAGTGTATAAATAGTTCAAATAACTCCTTATGAGGTACTGTATCATTTCTTCTTTTTACTACAAATCCACTAACACCTTTTTTTATTAAATTCTTCTAGATGGTAAATCACTGTGTTCTTATCAAGATTATCATAAACCCTTAAAGAGGTTAGTAATAGCTTGCCTCCCCCCCCCGAATTTTCAATATCAGCCATCGAAACAAATTGTGCACCTTTTATTTCTCTATTTGTTTCATACAAATTGTTTATTATTTTAATTCCAGAAAATTCATTACTTTTGATTAAATCTTCTACTGTATACCCCATTTGAAAGAATCCTCCATATCATATGATTGTGCATCAAGCATCAGCAATATATTATTTAATACAAACAATCAATATATAATAATAATATTAATTATTGTACATATCTAATATAAATGTAATATATATTTTTTACCTTTTAACATAACAATTATAGTTCAATTTTTTGTTTTATACTATCTATTTGCCTTCTATTAAAAAAAATCTACTCTTTTAATTATAGGAACACATTTGTCTTTTCTTCATAGATGTTGTATATTATAAACTCAAGAAAGAGGGGAGAACCATTATGACTAAAAAGAAGAAACTACGTATACTACTTACTCTATTAATCATAATCTGGATGGGGGTTATATTCTGTTTTTCTAATCAAACAGGTCCTAAAAGCTCCTCTTCTTCTCAATCAGTCATCTATCTCATAGGGCATATATCTAAGACATTGACTGGACATAATATAGTAAATACATTATCTACAGATGCTTTTAGCTTTATAGAATTCGTTATTCGTAAATGTGCACATATGTTTGTATATTTCGTTTTAAGTATTCTTACAATGTTGCTGATGTTTACTTATGAAACTTATCCCTTACGCTTTAAATGCTTTATATCTCTACTAGTGAGTTTCCTCTATGCCTGTTCAGATGAACTTCATCAGTTCTTTGTAGGAGGACGTAGTGCAAGCTTTAGAGATGTACTGATAGACTCTACAGGAGCATGTATTGGGATATTACTTACACTTATTATTTATACTCTAATTAAAAAGGCACAGCGTCATTATTAGCTGTGTCTTTCATTTGGCTTGAATTCTACATAGTCATAAGAATCTTCATCTGTATAATGCCACCATTCACCCTCATATCCTATAAATCCGTACTTCTCCATTGTTTCTTCTAGTAATAGAACATGTTTAAGAGGATCACCTGTTAGCCATGAATAATCTCTACTTGCTTGACTCGTAAAATCATCAAACTCTGTAGGCATCTCAATTTCACTTCCATCACTCTTTACAAGAGTCACATCTACAACATTTCCAAAATTATGTGTCTTAGGACCATTTGTAGGATCAGCAACAAACTCATCATCATGAATCAGTTCCCAGAAGTATTGTTGTGCAGTGAATGGTCTATAGGCATCCCAGATTTTTAGACTATAACCTATTTCTTTTAACTCTTCCTGAACCTTCTTAAGTTTAAGTGTAGTACCTAGCCTTAAATACGCTTCATCAAAATCATATACTTTAGTATGTGTAAAATTACGTTCTGTTGAATAACGTAGTTCCACATATATATTTGGTATATAATCTTTCACTCTCACATAATCACTTTTCATAACTTCTCCAAAAGAAAATCCAGGGAATAACCCTGGATCCTAGTAATTGTTTTTGACTTGAATACGTGTAATAGCCTTCTTTAATGCAATTTCAGCACGCTGTAAATCGACTTCTGGATTCTTTGATCTTAATCTCTCTTCAGCTCTTGCCTTTGCTTCTTCAGCTCTGCGTAGGTCGATTTCTTCTGGTGATTCAATATCATTCACAATAAGTGTAACAGTATTATCACCATCTACATAAACAAATCCACCACCAACAGCGAATTCATATCTGTCTTTATCAATCCTATAATTCATTTCGGCGATTTCCACACCACTCGCCAATGGCATATGGTGAGCAAGTATACCCATCTGACCATCAGTTGTTCTAATGTTCAGAATATCTACGTCTACATCCCTGTAGGTACCTTTAGGAGTGACGATATGTAAATGAAATTTACTCACTTAAAGATTCAGCTTTCTTTACTGCTTCTTCAATAGTACCTACATTATGGAAAGCCTGCTCTGGTAAATCGTCATATTTGCCTTCTAGAATTTCTTTAAATCCTTTTACTGTATCTTCTACATGTACATACTTACCATCTAAACCAGTAAACTGTTCTGCAACAGTAAATGGCTGTGATAAGAAGTTTCTAATTCTTCTTGCACGTGCAACGATTAGTTTATCTTCTTCACTCAATTCATCCATACCAAGAATTGCGATGATATCCTGTAATTCCTGATATTTCTGTAACATCTGAGTTACTCCATGAGCCACTTCATAATGTTCTTTACCAACAACGTTTGGATCAAGACCTCTAGAAGAAGAGTTTAGTGGATCTACTGCAGGGTAAATACCTAATGCTGCAATACTACGATCAAGTACAACTCTTGCATCAAGGTGTGTGAATGTAGTTGCTGGAGCAGGGTCAGTCATATCATCGGCAGGTACATAAACAGCCTGTACAGATGTAATAGAACCCTGTTTAGTTGAAGTAATACGTTCCTGTAACTGACCCATTTCAGTTGCAAGAGTTGGCTGATAACCTGCCTGAGATGGAACACGTCCAAGTAGGGCAGATACTTCTGAACCAGCCTGAGTGAAACGGAAGATATTATCGATGAATAGTAAGACATCCTGTCCCTGTTCATCACGGAAATATTCCGCCATAGTAAGTGCTGATAATGCAACTCTAAGTCTTGATCCAGGTGGTTCATTCATCTGACCAAACACTAGTGTTGTCTTATCTAATACACCACTTTCTTTCATTTCATAGTACAAATCATTACCTTCACGAGAACGTTCACCAACACCGGCGAATACTGATAAACCGTTATGTTCAGTTGCGATGTTGTTGATGAATTCCTGGATAAGAACTGTCTTACCTACACCGGCACCACCGAACAATCCGATCTTACCACCCTTGATGAATGGACAGATCAAGTCAACGACTTTAATACCTGTTTCAAGAATTTCAGTTTCTGTTCTCTGATCAGCAAATGTAGGTGCTGATCTATGAATTGGCATATGTTTTTCTTCAGTCAATTCATCTTTACCATCAATAGAATGTCCTAATACGTTGAACATTCTACCAAGTGTTTTATTACCTACTGGAACACTAATAGGTGCATTAGTATCCACAGCATCCATACCTCTTGTTAGACCATCAGTAGGACCCATTGCGATACATCTTACAATATCATCACCAATATGCTGAGCAACTTCTACAGTTAACTCTTCACCATGGTTATCAATTGTGATGGCTGTATTTAGATCTGGAAGATCTTTATCCGCAGCGAACTGTACATCGACAACTGGACCCTGAGCCTTGATAATCTTACCAACATTCAAAGACATATGGCACCTCCTTCTTATTGTGCATTGGCACCAGCAACGATTTCACTTACTTCACTTGTAATCGCGCTCTGACGTGCCTGGTTGTATTTTAATAACAACTCATCTGTTAATTCATTAGCATTGTCTGTTGCATTCTTCATAGATGTTCTTCTAGACGCATTTTCTGCAGTCACTGATTCAATCAAGTAACCATAGATAACGGCCTGTAAATACATCGGAATTAAGCTTCCAAGTACTGATTCAGGACTTGGTTCAAACAATGTATCTTTATGGAATTTCTTATCAGAGACAAGATCTTCAGCCTTAAGTGGAAGAAGAGTCACATCTCTAGGTACGAAAGTTAAATCATTCACATATTCTGTATATACAATATGAATAGACTTAATTTCTTTTTTCTTATAGCCTTCTAGAAGTGAAGCAACTAATCTCACAACACTTCTAAAATCAAGGGTCGTATTAAGGTCTACATAAGTACCATCTACTTCACCTTTAAAATGTTTCTTAAACTGATTTAAGCCTTTATTACCAATCGCAATAATCTTCTTGGCATCATTGACTGATGCTTCAACCTGCTTAAAGATATTTGAGTTATATCCACCACATAATCCTAAAGTAGAAGTGATAACGATATAAACATCTTTACCCTTATCATTTAATACTAAATAAGGAGAATCAATATCATTTCCTGCAGAAGATAAGATCTGTGCACAAGTATCTTTTACCTGTGTATAATAAGGCTTCATGTCATTCAACTGATTTCTGGTCTTAGAAAGTTTAGAGCTAGCAACAAGTTCCATAGCTCTTGTGATTTTCTTAGTAGATTCAATTGATTTGATACGACGCTTGATGGCTTGCATCTGCCCAGCCATAATTAAGCCTCAGCTTTCTGTAAGTTTTCGAACTGAGTTGTATAAGCCTTAACAGCTTCCTTCAACTTAGCAGTTAATTCATCAGATAATACTTTCTTTTCTCTGATTTCATCAAGAAGATCACTATGTGCAACAGCAAACTTCTCTACTAAACCATCCATGTATTCCTGTACCTTTTCCACTTTAACATTCTTAACGAATCCATTTTCAAGTGCAAATAGAGTAATAATCTGATCAATAACATCTCTTGGTGCATACTGTGCCTGTTTTAATACTTCACGTACACGTTCACCATGTTCAATCGCATTCTTAGTTGCTGCATCTAAGTCAGAACCAAACTGTGCGAATGACTGCATTTCTTCATACTGTGCTAATTCATACTTTAAGTTTCTAGAAACCTGCTTCATAGCTTTAATCTGTGCTGTAGAACCTACACGTGATACAGATAAACATGTATCAATGGCAGGTCTGAAACCAGCATTGAATAATTCCTGCTGTAAGAAGATCTGACCATCAGTAATAGAAATAACGTTAGTAGGGATGTATGCTGAGATATCACCTGCCTGTGTTTCAATGATTGGAAGGGCAGTAATAGAACCTCCGCCATTTTCTTCATTTAAACGACAAGATCTTTCTAATAGTCTTGAATGTAAGTAGAATACATCACCTGGATAAGCTTCACGTCCTGGTGGTCTCTTTAATAATAGAGACACTGTACGATAAGCTACGGCATGCTTACTTAAATCATCATAAACGATTAATACATCCTTACCCTGGTCAAGCCATTCTTCAGCAATAGCACAACCTGCATAAGGAGCAATATACTGAACTGGAGCAAGTTCAGAAGCTGATGCAGAAACAACAACAGTATAATCCATTGCGCCTGCCTTCTTTAATTTTTCAACAACCTGTGCAACTGTAGAGTTCTTCTGACCAATTGCGACATAGATACAGTACATATCCTGACCTTTCTGGTTGATGATTGTATCAACAGCGATCGCTGTTTTACCAGTCTGTCTGTCACCGATGATTAACTCACGCTGACCTCTACCAACTGGAATAATTGCATCAATAGTAGTGATACCAGTCTGTACTGGCTGATCTACTGATTTTCTTGTCATAACACCAGGAGCCACTCTTTCGATTGGTCTAGTCTTTGTAGTGATAATTTCACCCTGACCATCAATAGGCTGTCCTAAAGGGTTAACGACACGACCAAGCATTGCATCACCTACAGGTACTTCGATGATCTTACCTGTACGTCTTACTTCGTCGCCTTCTTTAATTTCGTCCGCATTACCTAATAAAGTAACACCAACACTATCTTCATCTAGGTTCATGACCATACCATAAACATCACCTGGGAAAAGGATCAATTCACCTAGCATTGCATTGTCTAAACCATGAACAACACTGACACCGTCACCAACAGTCATAACTGTTCCGACGTCTTTCTGTTCCATGACATCATCATAATGCTTAATCTGCTCTTTGATTAAAGCACTGATTTCATCGGGTCTTAATGCCACTTGCGTCACCTACTTTCTCAACAGCTCAGTCTTGAGCTTGCTGACTTTGTTCTTTAATGAGCCATCATAGACACGGTTCTCAATCTGAACCTTAACACCACCAATAAGTGTCTTATCTTCAACAGTTCTTAAAGTAATTGTTTTGTTTTCTTTCTGAGAAATCGCTTCTTCAATTGTCTTAACCTGTTCATCGCTTAATGCGAAAGGTGTGAAGATAACGCCTTCCTCGATACCAAGATGCTTATTACTCATCTTAATAAAGCTTTTTGTAATAGGCGCAATATATCTTGTTCTTCTTTTCTTTACAAGCAGTTTAAGAAAATTCAATACATAATGATTTACTGAAGTGCCAAAACCTTTATCTAGTAATGCACACTTTGCTTCATCATCCACAAGCACATGAGAGAAGAATGTTTCAAATTCTGGATTACTTTCTAAAACTGTATCAACTAGTTTCATGTCTGCTAGATAACCTTCTAGCGCATGATCTTCTAACGCTAACTGATATAAGCTTTCAGCATAACGTTCTGCAACATTTGCATCCATTAGTTAACAACCTGTTTTACGAAATCATCTACTAAAGCTTTATTGGCTTCAGTATTCATATTCTGATCCATGACTTTAGTAGCCACTTCAACAGCAACATCCACAATTTCTTTCTTCATTTCATCCTGTGCTGCAAGCTTTTCAGATTCAATTTCATGGCGAGCCTGTTCAATCTTTTCTTGAGCCTGCTTGTTAGCTTCATCCATGATTTTACTCTTAGCCTTTACGGCATCTTCCTTAGCCTGATCTATGATTTCTTTATACTGTTTTGCAGCTTCTTTAGCCTGCTTTTCACTTTCTAGAAGATATTCAGATGCTTTTTCATTCTTAGCCTTCGCATCATTGATATTACCTTCTATAAAATCAGCTCTCTTCTGGAAGAATTCTAATACATAATTCCATAAATATTTCTTGAACAGAAGAAGCATGATTGCAGTGGAACATAACTGAACAATCATAGTGGTAGGGTTTGGAAATAACTTTGCGGCTATATCTGGCATAGTTTTTTCCTCCTTAAACTATTTTTTATTTGAATACGAATAATAAGATGAAAGAAATAAGTAAACCATAGAGGGCTACTGTTTCTGTTAAGGCGATACCTAAGATCATAGTAGTACGGATCTTGCTTTCAGCCTCAGGATTTCTTCCAATTGCAGATACTGCATGAGCGGCAACTAAACCTTCACCAATACCTGTACCTAAACCTGCAAGTACTGCAATACCAGCAGCGATTGCAATTAAACCTCTTGTCATAATCAATTTCCTCCTATTGACATTTTTTTCATTTATTCTTCATCTGGATTTTCATTAGAAATCAGAATTGAAGATAGTGTAACGAATACCAGTGCTTGTACACATCCAGAGAATACATCGAAATAACAATGTAATAATGGTGCTACCACTGGTCCTAAAAAGTTGAATGGAATCAACTTGTAACTTAAGAATGATGTTGCCTGATATACTAAGGCCATAATAAATGTACCACTCAATAAGTTACAGAAAATACGCATTGATATAGAAATCAATGGTGAAATCAAACCAAATAGGTTTGTTGGGGGAATCAAAGTTCCCTTAATATAACTGCCAACACCCTGATACTTAATCGCATTAATCTGAATTAATACCCATGTAATTAATGTTAAGGATAACGTGATTGAGTAGTTAGTAGTTGGCGCATCAAAACCTGTTAATCCAAATAAGTTAGAAACCAACAGCCATGCAAATAACATAGAGAAATAAGGATAGTAGTTCTTCGCATATTTCTTAGGCATGATTGTGCCCATATAATCGTAAACCATCTTAATGGCGGTTTCAACAAGAAGAACCACACCTTTTGGTCTCTTAGTTGGATCTGCTTCTCTTATTTTTTTACCTGCATAAACAAAGAAAATAGAAAGTATCACAGTCACAATCAATGATGATATCAGTTCTGGCTGAATAGTGATTTTCATTATCTCATACGCCTCCTTTCTCCATATGCATGTATATAAATAGAAATCTTTACTACTAGATAGCCCAGAAATACAGTATACATATTTACTATTTCTGGAAAAAATCCAGCTATCGCAAAACCTACTGCAAAAATAAACAATTTAGCTATAAATAACATAACCGCAATTGTCTTACCTGCAGTCTGGATAGAAAGTATTGTATCAGTCATCTTCATATTGATCTGTAAAATTAATAAATCAATGAGATAACCTAATACAAACCCTAAGCAGTAGCTGATTGAATGAAGAATGATGGAAAGTATAACCGCAGGAATCAATCCTGCAAGAAATACTTTAACAGAAGTTCTTCTTACTTCATATTCATCAAATCCCATTAATTAGTACCAAACAAGCGGTCTCCCGCATCTCCTAAACCTGGTACAATATATCCCTTGTCATTTAGTTTTTCATCTAATGCAGCTAAAGTAAGCTTAACATCTGGATGATGTTCTTCAATGTATTTCACACCTTCAGGTGCACCTACAAGGCAGACAAGTTCAATATCCTTCGCACCACGATCTTTGATATTCTGGATAGCCATATCAGCTGAACCACCAGTAGCAAGCATAGGATCAAGAACAATAACCTTTGCGCTCTCTAATCCCTTAGGAAATTTAGCATAATATTCATGAGGAATCAATGTCTTTTCATCTCTATACATACCAATATGACCTACTTTCGCAGTTGGAATGATTCTTCTGAAGCCATCTACAAGACCCACACCTGCACGTAAGATAGGTACAAGAATAATATCTCTATCTAGTTCATAACCTGTTGTCTTACAAATAGGTGTTTCAATTTCCTTTTCTTTTAAAGGATAATCTTTTGTGACTTCATAAGCCATCAACATTGCGATTTCATCAAGGTTCTGCTTAAAAATATAGTTTGATGTCTTTTCTTCTCTCATAATTGAGAGTTTGTGTTTAATTAATGCATGATTGAGTACTTTAACCATCTTATGACCTCCTAGTATTTAATATCGTCATACATAGTCACTTTATCAGTTAACTTCTTTACTCTTGCAAGACATTCATTCTTTACTTCATCAGTTTCTTCATTCTTTAAACGATAAGCAATAATCTTTCCAACTTCTCTGAAGTCATCTTCCTTGAATCCTTTTGTGGTCATTGCTGGTGTACCAACACGGATTCCAGAAGCCTTGAAAGGTTTTTCTGTATCGAAAGGAATCGCATTCTTATTAGCTGTAATATTAATTTCATCAAGTAATCTCTGAGCCTTCTTACCTGTAATACCACAGCTGCTCTTTACATCAATAAGTAATAGGTGATTATCAGTACCACCAGTTACAAGACGGAATCCTTCTTCCTTTAAAGATTCTTCTAAAGCTTTTGCATTCTTAATGATTTGATGACTATATTCCTTGAATTCAGGCTGTAATGCTTCATAGAAGCAAGCTGCTTTAGCGGCAATAATATGCATAAGAGGTCCACCCTGCATACCAGGGAAAACAGCTCTATCAATATCTTTTGCATACTTTTCCTTACACATGATGACACCACCTCTAGGACCTCTTAAAGTCTTATGAGTTGTAGTAGTCACGATATCTGCATAAGGGAATGGAGATGGATGATCTCCTGCAGCAACTAAACCAGCGATATGTGCCATATCTACCATAAAGATAGCACCAACACTATGTGCTACTTCAGCCATGAATTTGAAATCAATCGTTCTTGCATAAGCACTTGCCCCTGCAACAACTAACTTAGGTTTGATTTCTTCACATAATCTCTTATATTCATCATAATCGATTCTTTCTGTTTCCTTATCAACACCATAAGCATGGAATTCATAAGTCTTACCAGAGTAGTTTAATGGATGTCCATGAGTTAAATGCCCACCATCATTTAAAGACATACCTAGTACTTTATCACCTGGCTGTAATAAAGCAAAATAAACAGCTGTATTCGCCTGTGCACCAGAATGAGGCTGAACATTTGCATACTCACAGCCAAATAACTTCTTAAGTCTTTCCTGTGCCAATGTTTCTACTTCATCCACAAACTGACATCCACCATAATATCTCTTACCTGGATATCCTTCAGCATATTTATTTGTTAGAACTGAGCCTGCAAGCTCCATAATTTCTTTAGATACAAAGTTTTCGGAAGCAATTAATTCAATATTGTTTCTTTGTCTATTCAATTCTCGCTCAACGCTCGAAAATACTTCTGTATCTCTCATAATACTTACTCCTTTTCTAAAGCCATCATTTTTTCAATTCTCTTAACATGTCTTCCACCTTCAAAATCAGTATGAAGCCATGCATTAAGAATCTCAACAGCGAGTCCTTCTCCAATAACTCTCTGTCCCATTGCAATCATGTTAGTATCATTATGAGCTCTTGTCGCTTTCGCACTAAATACATCATGACATAATGCGCAGCGGATACCATCTACCTTATTACATGTAATTGATACACCGATGCCTGTTCCACAAACAACGACACCTTTCTCACATTCTCCTGATGCAACAGCTTTAGCTGCTTTAGATGCATAATCAGGATAATCACAAGAGTCTTCAGTATAAGTACCATAGTCTACAACTTCATAACCCTGTTTCTTCATTTCATCAATAAGAACATTCTTTAAACGTAATCCACCATGATCACAAGCGACTGCAATTTTCATAATAAACCTCCTCGATTTCTTCTTTGGTAATTAAACCTTCTCTTAGTATTCTCACATCACCTTGACTTAAATCCACGACTGTAGATGCAGTTGCCGAAGCAGTCTGTCCTCTGACAACCATATCAATCTGTCCATCAAGCTGTGCAAGTACTTCTTTTTCGTTTGTCGTATTCCCTTGACCAGATAAATTAGCACTTGTTACTGATAAAGGCCCTGTCTGATCAATGAGTGACAAAACGAAAGAACTGTCTGGGATTCTAATACCTATCGTATCTTTTCCACTAACATGTCTCGAATCCACACTATCCAGTCTTTTTAATACGATTGTCATTCTACCTGGCATAAACTTATCAATCACTCTCTGGGTACCCTCGTCTACTAAGCCATACTTCTTTACATCATCTTTTTTTGACAACATAAGAGTCACTGCTTTATTCGGGTTACGTTTCTTGATTTCCATAATTCTATCAAGACCCTTCAAATCATCGAATAAGCAGGCAACGCCATAAACAGTTTCCGTAGGAAATGCAACAATCTTCCCATCTCTTACTGCACTTACTAATAAATCCATCTGTTCTGGTCCTATAACCTGTGTCATTAAAATCACCTCATATCGGTATTATTCTAACACAAAAACTTTCTTAAAAACATATATTTATCGCTTTCCAACATACCCTTTTCTACTTACAAATTCATATATCTGTCAATTATTTATTCAAACTTGATTGTTTGTATATGAATTCTTCACAGAATATCTTATATAATAAATAAAAGGAGGCATTTTTTCGTGAAAAAGAAGAATGTAGTTATTGGTACAATAGGCGCAGTAGCTGCGGCATCTGCCACTTATCTTGCAGCAGGGCGCATTGCGATAGAAAAAGTATGTACAAGATGCAAAAAAGAAAAAGTAGGATTAAAACATCCAATAAGTGAAGATGATAAACAATGGCTAGATCATCAGACATTTATTGATATGGAAATCACTTCTTATGATGGATTAAAGCTAGAAGGGCAGTTCCTTCCTTATCCAGATTCTAATAAATTAGTGATCTGTGTTCATGGATTCCATTCTTACCATTATCGTGAGTTTGCCTATTATATTCGTTTCTATCATGAACTTGGTTATAATATCCTTCTTCCAGATAATAGAGCACATGGACAGTCAGAAGGACATTATATTGGTTTTGGATGGTTAGACCGTTTAGATATATTAGAATGGATTAAAAAAATGGAAGAGTACTTCCATAATGAACCTATGAGCATTGTCTTACATGGTATATCCATGGGTGGGGCAACAGTACTCATGGTAAGTGGTGAAGAGTTATCTGATAATGTGAAAGCTATTGTCGCTGATTGCAGCTATACAAGTGCTTATGATGAATTCAAATACTACTTAAAAAATAAAGGATGTCCACCATTCTTATTACTTCCTAGTGCTACATTATTATCTAAAAAGACAGTAGGGTATAACTTCAAACAAGCCAGTGCAGTCAATCAAGTCAAGAAGTCTAAAACACCTACATTATTTATACATGGTAACCAGGATCACTTTGTGCCTACTTACATGGCATTAGAACTCTATAATGCCTGTCAGGCAGAAAAGAAATTACTTATTGTGAATGATGCCGCACATGGTGAATCTTATCATAAAGAGAAGAAACTTGTTCAAAGCAATATTACTCATTTCTTAGAGAAATATGTAGACTAATAGACCGAGCAACTTGCTCGGTCTATTTCTTCGCATTTCTTATTTTTCTTTCAAAAATAAGCACAACTTCATAAATAAATCCTTTCGTTTGTCATAGGCGGAAACTCACTGCCTTTAGGCGATGGGAGGAGCCTCGTAAATCGTTATCTATTATCCCTGACTTTCAATATATTTTTGTATAGCTGCTGATGACACTTCTCCAATGCTACAAGCAAAATAACCATCTGACCAAAATATTTTTCCTTCCAATACTGTTTTGATAAGACCGAACTATACTTTTGCCATAAGTGGTATGTTGTTTCCTGCTTTACAATTCAAACTCTATCTGCTGTATCGTAACTTAATAAGAAATGTATATGGTCTTTGTCAGTTTTTATCGCAATAATTTCGTAGCGCGAGTATTAGTTATATCGAGAATCTCTTGTTTAACATCATCAGCAATAGAGCCTTTTGGTAGTTGTTTGCGGTATTTGATTACAAGGCCTATATGTACTTTAAGGCTGTATTTTCGTGATTGTATCTACTATCCACAGTTCACCTCAAAATATAGATATTTCGCTATAAATTAGATATAATATATAGTGAAATATCCATGAAAGGAGTGCATCTATGGAACAGATGACTATTACAGCTAAAATTCAAATAATCGTTGCTGAAACAGATAAGTTTTTGCTTGATGAAACTATGTTTGTTTATCGTAATGCCTGTAATTATGTTTCAGACTATGTATTCCGCACTCATGACTTAAAGCAATTTTCACTTAATAAGGCTTTGTATTCTACTTTGCGAGAAAAGTTTAACCTTAAATCGCAGATGGCACAGTCTGTTTTGAAGACTGTTATCGCCAGATATAAGACCATTCTTGAAAATCAGAATGAGTGGATTAAACCATCGTTCAAAAAGCCTCAGTACGACCTGGTTTGGAACAGAGATTATTCCTTAACTCAAAACCGTTTTTCAATCAATACACTTAATGGTCGTGTGAAGTTATCTTATTTTTCAGATGGAATGTCTAAGTATTTCGATAATACGATTTATAAGTTTGGTACTGCCAGACTTGTAAGTAAGCATGGTAAATACTATCTGCATATACCAGTTACCTATGAGGTTGAAGAAAGTAATATTTCTGACATCTGCAACGTTGTAGGTATTGACAGAGGTATTAACTTTGTTGTTGCAACTTATGACAGCAAACATAAGTCTGGATTTGTTAGTGGTAAAGCTATTAAACAGAAACGTGCTAACTATTCCAAGCTTCGCAAAGAACTTCAAATGCGACATACGCCATCCTCAAGACGAAGACTAAAAGCTATCGGTCAGCGAGAAAACCGTTGGATGCAGGATATTAACCATCAGGTATCGAAGGCACTCGTTGAAAACAACCCAAAGCACACTCTCTTTGTATTGGAAGATTTGTCAGGTATTCGTAATGCTACAGAACGTGTTAAAACAAAAGACCGTTATGTTTCTGTATCATGGTCTTTCTATGACCTTGAACAGAAACTAATCTACAAAGCAAAACAGAATCAGTCTTCTGTTATTAAGGTAGACCCTCACTATACAAGTCAATGCTGCCCTTGTTGTGGACATATTGAAAAGTCTAACCGTAACAAGAAGATACATCTGTTTACTTGCAAAAAATGTGGCTATAAATCTAATGATGACCGCATTGGAGCTATGAATCTGTATCGTATGGGAATAAACTATCTTGCAGATAGCCAAGTACCTAATACAGTTGTAACAGAGTAAACTCTGCTACAAAGGGTGCTGTCAGCCACCCTACGATGTAACGCCACTTTAGATAGCGATATCTATTGGGGTTAAAGGTCGGAGGTGTAAACCGTTATTACGACTGGGCAGTTACAAGCCCATGACCTTTAGGTCGTGGATAGTTGACCTAGCTGCTTTGTAGAAAGATGAGTGCTTTTTAATTTAGTAGATGTAATTGTAAGATTAGGTACTTGTTGTAAGCAGGTATTACATAGACATACTTCTCCAAAACTATTTCTATCTGGAATAGTAGTAAAAACCTGCCTCAAAGAAGCAGGTTTCCAAAGTATCATTGTGTTTTATTTCTTAACTGTATTATGTCAAATATAAGCGTAATGCCTACTACTAATACTGTATTAACTATACATACTGTCATTGTTTCATTCATTACTAAATTAGCAATCATAACACCAATAGCAAGCATAATTTTTTCATATACAATGCGAATTAAATCTTTCTTTTTCATAATTTTTCACTTCCACTTCTATGCATAATGAGTGATTAACTTTCTAATATGTAAAATACTTCATAACTTTTTTTGCTCTGCTATTATTTACTACCTTCAACATTTCTTATCCTCCTCTTTCTCTTATGTGATATCGTATATCTACAATGTATAACTTAATTTGTTACATTCAAGAAAACAGGATTTAAATACACTTTTTGTGAATAAAACACAAGTTCTAACCAACTTAGAATAATAGATTAATTAATTACAATTCAAGCACTACTGTAGCAACTATTATGCTTTTCCGTTTTTATTCAAAAGATAGGATTTATGATACATCCTCTAACTTAAAATGGATATCATTATTTTCGTTTTGGACTATTAAACGCTTTTTTTCTGTATCATTATTTAAATTAAATGTAAATTCTATTTCATTGTCTGTGATCTTTATAATTTTTGAATTTTTATTTAATGTTGTACCGATTTCAGGGGCTATCCCTATCCTATAGTATTGCTTACCAATAATAACCCCTATACCATGTCTTTCTATTAACTCTTTATCTTGATATAAATAAGCCATAGAAATCAGACCATCACTTTCTTTAATATCCATATATTCTGTAGCTGTTCCAGTTTCAAGTAATTCACTATACTTTTCTAATTCTTTAGTTTTTTTATTTAACTGCACTATGGTTGTAGCTTTATTTTTATTTTCAATAAACAAATATCCATTAAAAACAAATGAAAATCCCAATAAAAGTATAATGATTCGATTCTTCGTTTTAGTTTTCATATATACTTTCTCCTGTTTTATAAATCTTTATTTGCATTTATTATAATAATATTGCATGTATTACATTTGTATGCATCAATTTTGTCACCTTTGTAGTAGCTAAAATCTCCTAACTTGATATCATCCTCCCCAATATGCCATTTATTCGTCATAAATGGTAGTTTTTCAGGATTTGGTGACCATGTAAGAGCCTCACCCCTTGTTTTAATATAACCATGAATTAACTTACCCGAACAATAAGGACATCTATTGATTATCATTTTGTTTCCTCCTATTCATATTTAGTCTCAATATAAGGTGATGTTCGAATTTTACTTTTTAACACCATTCTTGTAATTCAAAACCGTTTGCACTACTCCATTATTTAAACTCATTATTATATTTATTTATAGGTAATTTCTTTTCTGATTATATTTGCTGTCGAAGTAATTTCTATAATTAAATTTTACATTAATATCTACAAAATTTCAATTTTTCAGGATTTAAATACACTAACTAAATATCAAGCTCCATTGGCTAATTCATAATTCCAAAAAGAAATAAAGTGAACTTTTCAAAAAACATTGAATATCTCACTATATTTTTAATAAATATGACTTTCTTCAATCTTTTATTTACCAAAAATGTGACTTTCTTCAATCTTTTTTTACCATAAAATGGTACTTTCTTCAAAGTAACGGTAATTATATTATATAAAATTACGCATAAAAAAAGGGGATAGCATCCGCTATCTCCTCATGACTATTCTTCATCAAATAAAACTAAATCATCAAATGTCTGTCTTCTTACTACGACTCTTGATTCACCTTCATAAGTGAATACTACAGCTGGTTTAGGTAACTGGTTGTAATTAGAAGACATAGAGTAGTTATATGCACCTGTAGAGAATACTGCAAAAATATCTCCTGGCATAATATTAGCTGTAACTGGTAGATCCTTAGTAATCATATCAGCACTTTCACAGATCTTACCTACAACTGTTACAGTCTTTGTCTTTGTTTCTCCTGCTTTATTTGCAACAATACCATCATATTTCGCATCATATAAAGGTGTACGGATATTATCAGACATACCACCATCAATAGAGACATAAGTACGTACATCAGGGATTTCTTTAATACATCCTACTGTATATAGTGTAATACCTGCATTACCTACAACATAACGTCCTGGTTCAATCATAACAGCTGGACGTTCCCAACCATGACTATCATATTCATTATAAATAACTTTCATGATTTCTGATGTAATAGATTCAAAATCAAGTGGTTCATCCTGTTTAGTATAAGCAATACCATAACCACCACCGGCATTGATTTTACTTGTTACAACACCAAATGTATTATAGATTTCATTCACAAACTTCATGAACTGAAGCATTGCATTCACATAAGCGAATAAATCAAATACCTGAGAACCGATATGACAATGAATTCCTTCATATTCGATATTATCAGACTCTAAGATTTTCTGAATAGCTTTTAAATAGATACCATAATGAGAACTAAAGCCAAACTTAGTATCCTTATGACCAGTCATAATATAGTTATGACCACCAGCTTTAATACCAGGGACAATTCTTAAAGTTGCTTTTACTTTCTTACCTAGCTTCCCTGCAATCTTTTCACAGTTTTCAATTTCATAAAAGTTATCTACTACGAAATGAGTCACATCATGACTTAATGCATATTCAATTTCTGAAGGAAGCTTATTGTTTCCATGGAAGTAGATCTTATCTGGATCAAATCCAGCACGTAATGCGATACTGATTTCTCCTGCAGATACGCAGTCAATTCCAATACCATATTCATTTGCAAGCTTATAGATTGCAAGACAGCTAAAAGACTTAGAAGCAAATAATGGAAGTGCCTTTTCATACTTATCCATGAACTTTGTCTTTAATTCATTCATCTGATGTCTAATATGACCTTCACTCATAACATAAAGTGGTGTGCCATACTGCTTTGCGAGATCAGATGCTTTAATACCATCTATATATAAATCATTGCCTTTTATATCAGCAAACTGTGTCTGTAATACCATACCATTCCCCTTAATATAATGTTTTTAAATCAAATAACCCTTTGTCTTTATTCATTAATGCCTTTAATGTAGCAACAGCACCATTCGCAAATACTTCTTTAGAAAGAGCTGTATGCTTTACTTCTACGATTTCATCCTGTCCTGCAAACATTACTGTATGTTCACCAAAGATTGTCCCACCTCTTATAGATGAAATACCTACTTCATTTCTTTCTCTCTTACGATGAATAGAATGACGATCATAAGTAGGTTCTAATGAATCATCTAAAGCATTATTAATACCATCATATAACATCACTGCAGTACCTGATGGTGAATCAATTTTCTGATTATGATGTTTTTCCATGATTTCAATATCAAAATGATGTTCAAAGAATTCTTTCGCAAATTCACTTACCATCTTATTCATCATAGCCACACCATAAGAAGTGTTATAAGACTGGAAGAGGGCAATCTCATGAGAGGCTTCTTCAATCTTCTTTAAGTCTTCGGCACTAAAGCCAGTAGTAGCAAATACAACTTTACACTTATTCTTTAATGCATAAGATAGAATACTATCTAGATTGGCAGGATGTGAGAAATCAATAATGGCATCAATATCATCCTGTACTTCATCTAATGACTTATATGCAGGTACTTCTGGCTGTACATCAAACACAGGAGATACAACACCAGCTAATTCTAAATCTGCATCATTCATTACTGCATGGGCTACTTTCTTACCCATTAAACCATAACCATATACTAATACTTTCATCTTAATAACCCTTGCTTTCGAATTCTTTCATTGCATCAAATAATAACTTCTTATTTTCTTCTGTAGTTGGAATAAGAGGCTGACGAAGCATATCACTTTCAATAACACCCATATGCTTTAAAGCAGCCTTAGGCATGATTGGGTTAACATCAATGAATAAGTATTTAGAAACATCATTTAAATCATAAGCCATCTTTCTAGCAAGTTCTAAATCACCCTTTAATGCAGCCTGGGCAAACATTTCTGTTTCTCTTGGATAAAGGTTAGATAATACTGAAATAACACCTTTACCTCCTGCTGCGATAAATGGAAGAATATTATCGTCACATCCAGAATATAAATCAAAGTCCATATCCTTAGTACGTGTTAATACTTCCATTGCATACGCAATATCATCCGTTGCATCTTTCATAGCAACAATATTAGGAACCTTTGCAAGTTCTACTACTGTATCTACACTGATTTTCATACCAGTTCTACCTGGTACATTATACATAATAAGTGGTAAATCACTTGCCGCAGCAACAGCCTTATAATGTTCAATTAAACCTCTCTGAGAAGTCTTATTGTAGTAAGGTGTTACAACTAAGTTTGCATCAGCACCTGCTTCAGCATTGAACTTAGCCTTTCTAATTGCCTGTGCAGTATAGTTAGAACCCGCACCTACAATAACCTTTACACCTGTACCCTTAGCCATTTCTACTGTAATCTTAGTGAGTTCAAATTCATCTTCAATATCAATAGTTGCAGGTTCACCAGTAGTTCCGTTGACAAGTAATGCTTTTACACCACCATCAATCATTCTCTGTACCTGTCTCTTATAACCTTCGTAATCAATACTTCCATCTTCAAACATTGGTAATACCAATGCCACACCTGTACCTTCAAAAATTGGTTCCATTTTATGCTAATTCCTCCTGAATCTTTTCTAATGCTTTCTTTAAATATTTCTTTTCTATAACATATGAAATAGATACTTCACTTGTTGTCACCTGAGCAAATGGGATCTGGTTATCACCTAGAACTTTGAATAACTTACTTGCAAAACCGACTTCATTTTCCATATGACCTTCTACAACAAGCTTACCTACATTCTTAGATGCAAATACACCAATACGTGGGTGATTTTTCTTAACTTCTTCAATAGCCTTGTTTAAAGCACTTTGTGCTTTTGCATCACATGTGAAATCAATACGCATTTCATCTTCTAGCATGACTGATGAGATCATATCGATGTTCACACCTTCACGACTAATTGTTTCAAACACATCAGCCACAAAGAGAGGATTCTTTTCAACATTCATTAACTTCACTTGAATAATGTCTTCTTCAATCTCTAATCTTGTAATCACACTGTTCATCTTCATCATCTCCATTTTTCTATAAAAAAATATTGCAATGGGGCCATTGCAATATAATTAGTCTTCATTATATTCAATAGCGCACCACAAATATTTTGTGACAGTGAATAAGATCTTCTCTTATCCCCCAGATAACAGTTCATATACAGTTCCCTGTCTCTTCGGCATTTGCTCCCCCTTCATTATCTGGCTGTATCCATTAATAACGAATTCTTAACGCATGCACCTCTATTTGTCAACATAATAACATATTATCAATCATAAAAAAAGTGATTTTCTTCTAAATAGTGCATATATTCTTTAATCCAGGGACTACCTATCGCATATCGCTGAAGCATGAATTCTATTTTATTTCCATTATACATAAAACTCATCTTTAGCTCTGCACCTTTCTTCTTTGTTTTAAAGTCTGTCACAGATTGATAATCAAAGAAATAAACTTCTTCTATAAACTTTAAATTCTCATAACACATGAAAGTAATACCATCGTAATCAAAACTCATCATATAAAAATGCACTGGTTTACCATGTACATGACCTAACCACATTGTGAAAGCTGTCTTTTTCCAATCTACTTCGTATTTCGTATGCGCAAAGGCTACATTATTATGAAATGAGATTCTTGATAAACGAATGTAATCTTGTAATAATTCTTCTCTCTTATTCATGGATTTCTAAAGGCAATTGATCAGGATCTTTAAAAAATGTCATTTTCTTGCCAGTAAATGTGTCAAAACGGATTGGCTCTGTTTCAATACCTAATGCATTTAATTCTTTGACTGTTTCTTCTACATCTTCTACCTTAAAAGCCAGATGTCTGAGTCCTGCAGTTTCAGGGAAAGGATGTAGTGGGGCATCTGGTTTAATAAATATTTCTAACTCCATATCTCCAATTTGAAGATCTAACTTTATATCCTGTTTATCCTCTCTCTTATTTTCTCTAATAATATTAAAGCCTAATTTATTGACATAAAAGTCAATTGTTTGATCATAATCTTTTGTAATGATCGCAATATGATGTACTGTGTTTAATTTCATAAGAGCACCTCCTGTTACTATTATATCATTGACATCAAGAATGATATATAGTTATTATAATATAAACCGATTAAGGAGGTAGGTAATACATGAATAAGAAAACGATTATTTATTCAATAAAATCTGCACTCCCTGTTATGACTGGTTACATTGTACTAAGTATTGGTTTTGGCTTATTACTTCAAGATAAAGGTTATGGTTGTGGATTGGCTGTTTTAATGAGTACAGGTATATATTCTGGTTCTATGCAGTTTGTGACAATTAATTTACTATCAACAGGTGCATCCATCATCACAACTGCTATTATGACTCTTATGGTCAATATAAGACATCTCTTTTATGGTATTACCATGTTAGAGGAATATAGTGAAGCAGGGTGGAGAAAGCCTTATTTAATCTTCTCATTAACAGATGAAACCTATTCCTTAATCTGCTCTCCTGATCTTCCTGATGATATTAATCGTAAAGACTATTTCTTTATCGTTTCTCTTGTCAATCAATTATCCTGGATAGCAGGGAGTATTATAGGTTCAGTACTCGGGAATATTATTCCTTTTGATACAACAGGGATAGATTTTGCGATGACTGCATTATTTGTCATCATCCTAGTAGAACAATTAGAGAAATCAAAACAGCATCTTCCTGCCTTTACAGGATTTATTATTTCGATATTCTGTTTATTACTCTTTGGACCAAATCAGTTCCTGATTCCTTCTATGATTCTTATTACAATTGCATTATTCATAGAAAAAAAGAGCTTAGAAAGGAGTGATTTCTAATGCATGCCATACTTATTATTCTTACTGCCGCAATAGTCACACTTCTTATCCGTGCTCTTCCATTTATTGTATTTAGTAAACATACACCGGATAGTATTCTCTATTTAGGTAAAGTACTACCTTATGCAATCATACCAATGTTAGTGGTGTATTGTTTAAAGAGTGTATCGGTTCTAAAAGCCCCTTATGGTATTCCAGAACTCATAGCACTTATAGTGGTAGTATGTATCCATAAATGGAAACATAGTACATTACTTTCTATTCTTCTAGGTACAATGACTTATATGTTTCTAATCCAGACTGTGTTCTAATCTTTTCATGACCTCTAATGGAAGATTATTTATAAGTACAGTGTTACCATCGTAATAGTTGATGTAATCTGGACCTAGTGTAAATATACGTTCAAAAGGAATCGTACCCAATGATCTTTCTTCTGTTGTAGAATAAAGAGCTATTTCATAATAATCACATTCTAGCTTCTCACCTGTTTCAGGATTCTGATACCCTACAGGTACCCATGGTTTATTAGGGAGTAAAGTAGGGCAGTCTTCAGTTAATGCATAGATGCCTTTAATACCCTGATCTGTCTTAAAGAATTGTGGTTTTGCATAATAATAGTCATGACTTTGAAGTTCATGCATCCATGAAGAGAATAGATGTGGATTAAGAATAAACTGTTCTGCTTCATCCTTTCCAATCACTAATGGCCACATTGTACTCATTAAAGTAAGAGAATCTGTTTCACCATTCGCAATCTTTTCTGATACTTCTTTAATAATACGATGATTGAAAGCAAGAAGATCATCTTCCTGTGATAAGTAGTCATCTATATCTTCTTCTATACCATCAATAGTAACACTGCATTTCCAATAGTCAGTAATTCTTCTTAAGCAGTTAAAAAAAGAACGCATTTCATCTGTAGTAGTAGGATTGAGTAAACGTAGGTTTAATTCATTCTTTTCTTCTTCATCCCATGAAATATGGAAACCTCTTCCGATAGAATTTGGATTATAGAAGATCATATTACCTTCCTGGTCATCACCCACCATTCTCATACCATCATTGATTCCAAAAGCCAATTCATCATCGACTATGACATCTAATGGAATAGTCTTTTTAAATAAACCCTTCTGTTTAATACATACATCAATAGACATTGTCTTATCCTCCTATGCATCTCATAAAGTCTTCTTCTGAGATAATCAAAATCTTTTCATCCTTCTCTCTTAAGTCTAAACCTTTTCTAATCTTAGTACCATACTGACCATACTTCCATGTTTTACTTTTTTCTCCACCGACAATTAAATAATCAGTAGCACGTGTAGGGGCACTTAATACAGTACCTCCATGACTATAAATATAGTGAACTACATCACTTCTTCTCATAGAAGTAAATAAACCAGTGACCACAAACTTACCTGTCAAATCTATATCAAATATTTCATCAAAAGCGAAAGGGTAATTATTCATAACTATTCCTCTAAAAAAGATATACAATATATATAGGAGGGTTATCAAAATGGTTAAAATCCTAAACATCGCATTATATATCATATTCATTCTTATACCAGCATTGTATTTTATATGGCTATTAAAACATGAACACCTAATTTTTAAAACATTTGTGGTTGTCATGGCTATTCTTTCTACAATCGGTATATTACTTAAATTTAACTTTAAACCATATAATCATATCTTTACCATGTTCATACTAGTGTGTCAATTTCTCACTATGTATATTTATATTCTTTTTATATGCGTATATCTGTATCGCTTCTCCTTTAAATTTGTGAAACGAAGACCATATCGTTTTGGGAATATCGTAGCTACTATGATTGCGATTACTCTTACAATCTCTGGCTTCTATTCTCACTATAATAAGAAAGAAGTGGTCTATCATGTCACTGTTCCTAAGACATCTTCAGTATCTAAGTTAAAGATCTGTTTAGTCAGTGATCTACATTTGAGTTCTGGTACTTATATGAGACAGGTAAGAAAACTTGTAAAAACAGTGAATGATAAACATTATGATCTTGTATGTTTTGCAGGAGATGTATTTGATGAAAATACACCAGATGCATTAATGAATCGTTCTTTACAAGAATTCAAAAATATGAAGAGTACTTATGGAACATACTGGATATCTGGTAATCATGAATATTATGGTAAACATACAAACTTTACTGTCTTTGAAAAATACAACATACACTTTCTAAAGAACACCTATGAAACTGTAGACAATTCTTTTAATATTGTTGGCTTTACAGATAAGACATCTCGAGATCACTATGATATCAATCAAGTCATTAAAGGTATGAATACTTCTTTACCTACTATTACACTAGACCATAATCCTGAAAGATTTGATCAACATACATATTTCACTGATCTTCAATTATCTGGTCATACACATAATGGACAGATTTTCCCAGGTAATATTATTCTTCATTATTACTATCAGAATTCATATGGTTTATCCCATTATAAGAACCATTATCTTCTTGTATCTGCTGGATATGGTTCATGGGGTTTCCCATTTAGACTTGGTACACAATGCGAATATGATACTATTTATCTCACCATGAGAAAATAGTTTTACAAGAAATACACCTTTTTACACAAAATATGTAAACGGATTCATAAATTCGCGAAAATTAACCTCTTTTGGTGTACAAATCTAAAAATAAAGATAGACAAACCGCTTTCTTTCCTATATGATAAGGGCACAAAGAGGTAGTGAAAAAAATGGTCATGGAATTAGAAGAAAAATTTAAATTACGCAAAGCAGAAATCTTTGCGACAATCAAGAAGTATGTGACTGAAGCAAACATGGATATCTCAGATACAGTAATAGACAACTTATCTATTCATCTTGCTTTATCAATTACAAGAGAATTATCTGGATCTTATATCGAAATGAGTTCATCTCAGATTGAACAATTAAAACAAGCCAACACTTATCAGATTTCACAGTTAATCGTCTATGATTTATCTAAGAAATATGATGTAAAATTTTCTGAAGACGATATTTGTTATTGTGCGATGTATTTATCAAACATGACATTATTAGATTTAGACTTCTTTAGTGAATGCGATATTATTGATCAGGAAACTAAAAGTATTACTTTAGAAGCCGTACAGGAAATCAATAACCGTTTAGGATTAAATCTAAAGAAGAATGATGATTTCTATCAGGGATTATCAATGCATTTCTATCCTGCAATTCAGCGTTTAAAGAATGATGAACAGCTCCATGATAATGTATTAACTGACAAAATCAAAACTGAAAATGAAACAGAATATAAATGTGCAATGATTTTAAATGATGTTGTAAAGGAACATTATCATAAATCATTTAATGAAGATGAATTGGCTTATATAGCATTACATTTCGGTACAGCATTAAGATAACATCAAAGGGAACCTGAGGTTCCCTTTTTCATTTGTACTTATCATAGATCTGTGATGCAATTGCATTATATCTATTCCATTCATCCGTTTTAATAAAAATAGCTGATGATGATTTAAAATCTTTATAATATAAATTACCATCTTCAATTTTAGATTCATTCACTAATAGTGGTCTTTCTTGTCTACAATATTTACTCAATCTTGTAGATACAGGCACATAAGTTATCTTTTCGTTATTCTTATACTTATATCCATCTACTTTATCTAAATGCTTCAAGAATAAAATATATTCCTGATTAGAATTCATCAAGACATATCCCTTTTCTGAATTCATACTTTCCATCCCCTTAAGATAAGAGATAGAAAATGGTTCTTGAATATAGATAGAATCTCCTTTTTTCAAGGAATCTTTATCACTGTATATATTGATTATTTTTACTTGTCTTTCTATACTGTTATAAAATAATTTACCATCATCTGGTTTTACTTTCACAATCAGATCACTGCTTTTTTCTAGTTCATCCAGTGTACTTATAGATTCATTGAAATACTCACTGTCCTCAATATTAGAATACATAAAATCATCAAGATTATACTGCTTCTTAATTTTATTGAGATAGTAGTCACCTGTGAAAGAATACTTAGTCACAAATGCATATCCTATAGTCACACTTATTAAAACCAACAGACCTGTGAAATATAATTTTGTATTCTTAGTCATTTTTTTCAACTCTTTCTACTCTGCCAGAATTTAAATATATCTTTTCATCAAACAATTCATCTATATCTTGATGATTATGAGTCGCAATGATAATACAGGCATTGCGTCTTTTTTCTTCTTCCATCATTTTCTTGAATTGAATAACAGCATCTGGATCTAATGCATTTGTCGGTTCATCAAGCAATATAAGTTGAGGCTTTTCCATAATAGCTTGCGCAATGGCTAGTCTTTGTTTCATCCCTAGTGAATACTTTGCGACTGTTCTTCTATCATTAGGATCTAATCTAACTCTTTTAAGTGCTTCTGTTATATCATTCTGTGAAATCTTATTTCTTATTTCAGCAAGATACTGAAGGTTTTCCATACCTGTATAATATTTAAAGAAAGTAGGTGTCTCAATAATCAATCCCATTTCAGGTGGATAATCAATATCCTTATGAAGTATTTTCTCATCAATCATGATTTCTCCATGATCTATCTGAATCAATCCCGCAATAGCACGTAACAACATTGTTTTTCCTGAACCATTGTGTCCACATAAACCATATATTTTTCCACTTTCAAATTCCAGATTTATGTTATCCAAGATTATATTTGATTTCATTTCTCTTGAAACATCTTTTACACTAATTTTCATAATGACCTCCTATTAATTCTTTTCTATCAATAGCACACATAAGTCCTGCAACACTGATTACTAACTCAATAACCTGACTCACAATAGATAAAAGGTATTTGTAGTAAGGCAATGGTGAATAAGTGATAGATATGCCTTGTTGCATATATGTAGATGCATGATAGTAATTATAATTACCATGATTTAAAGGAATATACTTACAGAGTTCTAAATTAGATGAAAATTGATCTAGTATAACACCTGAAATAATAGCTGGACTCACAACAAGCATCAAAGAAAGAACAATACCTATCTCAAATTTAAAACAATATAAGAAGAATTCACTCATAAACGATATAATCAATAACTGAATAGTAGAAGTCAAAAGTAATTGGATGAACTGACTTCCTATCACATAAAGAGGATTAAACTGGAAGGTCATCAACATAATGATGAATACATAAACCAATTGATAAAATAATGAATAAAACAAATTCTTAATCGCAATAAGCATTAAGATTTTACTGTTCTTCCCATATCTATATTTTATATAGATCTCGTTTTCTTTTATTTCCTTAATGATTTCATAAGGAACGTAGTATATGAATAACACAGCATTGATCAACATAAGCATAATCTGTGGTATTGATTTACTTTCTTCTAGAAAGATACCTCCCATATACATCTGGTATGCACCTAATAAATCATGAGGCATATAACTGTTATGAGTTGCATACTTAAGAAAAAATGAGAAAGCAATCAAAAATAATATCCTAAGCAATATCTGCTTATTCCTTATGATGAACTTATAATACATTTTTAGACTCTCCTAATAATTGAAATTGAGTGACTACTCTATATAGAATTGCAGATAGTAAAACAATAAGCACAATCGTCACAATAAGAAGAGTTGCAGGCTTTTCATACTCCAAAAGCATAATTGATGATATGCCTGGAATACTATATTGTCTAAGTAAACTGCCTAGTAAAGTGGTGATATTGCATAAGAAGTAAGAAATAATGATGGATATATTTTTATTTCTCATCTTTAAATAGACGATGATATATATTAGACAGACAGAGATCAAAGTCATAAAGAAACTGAAATAATATCTCATGATCATTAAAAAACTCATATGATATATTACAGTTCCCACAACATGAACAGGAACTAATAATAGACATGTCATTTTAAAAGAATCCATTAAGATTCTTTCAATAATGAAACCAAATAGTTTTTTCTTAGATTGAAATCTAGGTATGATCATATAGTTAAATATTCGCAATATATCCGTAGAAAAATAGGACAACACAACTGGAATGATAAATATCATAATAACGATGACTGAGAATGTATTTATCATCACATGACTCGTATGTATTGAACTTCTAAACATGAATAGAACAACCAGTTCAACAATTACAAAGAAAATAGAGTTGTTCATCTGGTCCTTATGAATGAATCGTTTCATATTTCTTCATTCCTTTAAATAAAATCAATACTTCAGCTATATTCAATACTATTATCGATAGACATACACTTGAGAAAGAGATTCTAGCATCTACATACATATACGATATGTAATTAATGAAACTAATATGAAAAATAACTCCTATAACACTAGCAACAGCAATCGCAATAAACGTCATAATGCATATTTGTATGAATTCCATTTCCTTGAAATGCTTGATAAAACTTAAACAGTAAGGAATATTTGAAATCGTTGCAAGAAACGTACTGACTATAATATTTTTGACAAGAATATAAACAAGAGGATTTTGAATTCTTAATAGATCCAATAAAGCTCTATTATCATATCTTTGAATAAGATCATAGACTGGTATTCCCCATCGGTTATCAAATCCTACAGTAGGGTAGACAATATATGAAATAAGTAGATTAATTAATCCCGAAAATAGAACCACGCCAAATACGATAATAAAATTCGCTATGAACTTTGATAGATAATATTCTTTCTTATTTAGACGAGTGATGACCATTGACTGCATTCCATTTTTTTCTTCTTTCCACTTACTAGATGAATAAATCATCATTACAATAAGTGGTGATAAATATTCAAAAACACTCATAATAGGTCTTGCCTTAATGCTGATATACATGGAATTATCAATATAAGACCTGATAAATAAAATATTACGACCATAATCCTGGAAACAATTCAATAAAATACTTATTAAACTTATTAAAAGTATAGCTGCAAACAAAACTTTGAACTCAATCTGATTTACTGCGTTCTTTATTTCAATTCTGACTTGTTTAATCATAACTATTATGTCTCCCTTTTATATTTCATTCTCATAATAGTTATAACGTAAAATTATAAAAAGAAACGGCTCAAATTACTTACAAAAATATTAAGAATTACTTACTAATTATTTGTATGAAAAAGTTCTAGTTATTCTTATGACAGAGTTCAATGTATTACTTCTAAACCTAAATAAAAACTCTTGAAAAATCAACATATTATTCTATAATCCCGTTTTTGACAGTTGGGTATATAAAAAAGGGAGAAAAGTGCCTGTTTAAGGGCGTTTTTCTCCTTTTTAAAATTGTTGTATGGGAAGCTTCTTATGAAATATTTTTGATTATTTTTTAGCTCCTTGGGCTGATAGTATTGTTTGTCGAGATCCAACCTGAATGTCTCATTTAATGCATCACATATCGAGTTGCTTAATAGTAAAGATCCTGGTTGTTCACCACGTTCATATTCTTCATGTTCTCTATTATCTCATCGGTGGTGAAGTGTCTGCCGCTTCTATTGAGCTTGATCTCAATTATCCTTTGGATAAGAAGTGCAGTGTAGCATGTCATGAAGTGAGCGATTTTTCTGTCGTCTCTTCTATGATTTACTGGTCTTGCCTTGAAATTTGTATTAAGGACTCTGAATCAGTCTTCTATTCTATATCTCTGGGAATTAATCCTGATGATTTCTTTAGCGTTATCTTCTGCATCAAGATTGGTAGCTACTGCATAGAATCCATCAAACTTCTCCTCATCAATAAGGAGGTGATGTTAGTTGCTTTCCAATTTAGTAGTATCTGTCATGGCAGGTGTTTTAGTTTATTACATATGCAAATGGTTGGACAAAAGATTTAAACGATAAGCAGCCTAGTGATAAGTACACTCTAAATAACTAGAAAAGGTAAGGAGTACCATTCCTTACCTTTTCGCTTTGATGTTAATTGCATTCCAATCTGCAATCAAATTATAGCATCTAGTATTTTAATATGCAAGTTGATTTAAAATTTCAATTTAGCTTAACATTACATCTCTATCTTCACTAAAATAAAGCATAACCTACATGCTTGTAAGCTAAGAAATTAGCTAAGAAATCTGATGTTAAGCTTAATTTGATGATCTAGTAGCAACATTTTTCTTAAACTTTGCGTTTATCTTTAGTTTATTTAAAGAAAATTCTTAATATCTTGAGTATATATTAGTGAATAGAAAATTAAGGAAGGCACTTTGAATGAGAATAAATGATCTAGTAGGTGAAACAACAGAATATGACAAGAAATTAAAGGTTGAGTTGAGAAAACCAAAAAACTGGTGTAAGAGTATTAGTGCTTTTGCGAACACATTAGGTGGCGCTTTAATCTTTGGAGTATCTGATGAAAATGAAATCATTGGATTAGATAATCCAGTTAAAGATGCAGAAAAAATTAGTGAAATAATCAAAACTAAGTTAAATCCAATTCCAGAATTTAAAATGTCTTTTCGTAAAGTAGAAGATAATATTCTAATTATTTTAGAGGTATTTAAAGGTGATGAAACGCCTTATTACTATTATAATGATGGATCTTTAGAAGCTTATATACGAATTGGAAATGAGAGTGTTAAAGCCTCTCCTACGGAACTTCAAAGATTAGTATTACGAGGCCGTAATAAATCATATGATTCACAAAAATCTATGTATAAAATAAGAGATTATTCTTTTTCAAAACTAAGGGAAAGATATAAGAAGTGGACAGGTTATAGTTTTGACGAAAAGAATTTAATATCATTTGGATTGGCTGATGAGGAAGGTTATCTTACTATAGCTGGTTCTTTAATTGTAGATGATAGCCCTGTACATCATTCAAGATTATTTTGTACAAGATGGAATGGTTTAAATAAAAGTAGTGGTGTTTTAGATGCACTAGATGAAGCAGAATATGAAGGTAGTGTTATAAATTTGTGGCGAAAAACCCACACGCTTGCGTGTAGGATGAAAGCCACATTTCACTTGATAAATACTTAGAAAAATGATATATAATCTATGTATATTAAAGTATAGAAAGTAAACAAATCATTAGTAAAAGTAACTATGATATGAACACACATACAACAAAACAACCATCACTGTAATCAGAAAAATCCTAATAATGCTGAACATATAGCAAACAATAATAACCATGCAGAACAGTGCAATCCTAATAATTCAGCATATCATTCAAGTTGTGGAAAAAAGTAATGGCACGAACTAAAAGTGACAATATACAAATAAATATTTCCATTCCTGCTAGATGGAAAACAAAACTTGAAAACCCTGCACGTATCTATTCTGCTGAGGAAGGAGAGAGTATCATATTTCTTGACTTGCTTCGTATTGAAAATATCTGATACAGTATCACATCATCAGGTATTCTAAATTCATATTTCTGGTATTAAAAGGTAATGTAGAGGCAATATTTAAAACAGATATTACAGAAAAATCTATTATCTCATTAAGGCTCTTGAAGTGAAGCCTGACCATATACATGTCTTTGTAGATGTACCACAAACTGCTGCTCACTGTGATGCTGCAAGAACTTTTAAAGATATAAGTGCTATTGAACTATTCAAGGCATTTCCACAATTAATACAAT